>CDYL01012735.1_pt1 | contig 28271 bp, 43 predicted proteins | sample 557761 | NCBI WGS metagenome assembly CDYL01 (sample SAMEA3182104, study PRJEB8094) | gut metagenome | biome: human; feature: gut; material: Stool; isolation source: human stools | place: Canada | collected 2013-02-12 | reverse complement strand
AAGCGTTAGGGCTTATTTCTCGGCAAATGATTCGTGGCAATGCCGGCGAAATCCTTCGTACGGTTTACACATTAAACGTCCCAAAATCTGCCAAATTCTGTCGATCAGAACCAGCCAAACAAGATGAGGGTGGGTCACGCCATGACCCAGGGGTGGGTCACCACATGACCGAGGGTGGGTCAACAGTTGACCCGGGGGTGGGTCATGCCGTGGTAGGGGGTGGGTCATCACGTGACCCCGAACCTATAAAAGAACCTATTACTACAAATACACACACCACGAACGCACATGCCGCAGTTCCTGCGGACAGTGCTGTGGATGATTCGCAAAAAGCGATCAAGCCAAAAGCTGCCAAGCCAAAAAAGGTCAAGCAGGCAATTGAGTGCCCCGAAGGGGTCGATAAGGGGCTGTTCGACGAAGTCAATTCGGTTCGGAAATTTAAGCGTCAGCCGCCTTTTACAGAAAGGACTTGGGGGTTCTTTGTCAGATCGGCGGGTGATGCGGGTCTCTCTGTTGATGACGTTTTAAAGATCTGCGTTGGAAGAAGCTGGGCAAGTTTCCGCGCGGATTGGCTTAAAGACTCCGATAAGAGAAACCAACCCGCCAGCGATCCCACTCAGGACATCTTCAAGTAGGGAGACACCCCATGCGCTTACTCGATGCTCTTGATCACAAGTTCGGGACTTCTGTCCTGGTGGTCTTCCATTCCGATCCTACGACGCCTTTCCCGTACGTGAAAGACGTGGTCGATGTCCTTCCTACTGACCGACTCGGCGTCATCGATTGGTCTTTCCTCAAGGGAAAGTGCGTCCAGTGTCTGGCTTTCCCAGACGGAAACAAAAACTTCTCAATCGGATCCACTGGGGACTCTCGGATGCAGTCATGCGTGGATCAGATCAAGGCGGCATTGCCGCTCTTCGTTGTCTTCTCGGCGTACGGACACGAAGGAACTGTCAAAGGGTACGCCAAACGTTATCGAAGAATCCCCGGAGGAGGCGGTACTTATGAGCAGTTTTGATATCAATCCTGAAGACGTGAAGGGTTTCTGGTCAGACAGGGATCCGTCTCCAGACATTATTCCCGCAGCGTCTTTCCAGACCGGCCTGATGGAACAGGCCCTGAACCCTGACCTGAATGCCGGCGAAAAGTGCCCGATTCTTCCTACCTTCTCTCTGAGACCGGGTGAATTGACTGTCTGGGCGGGTAATAACGGTGCCGGCAAAAGCGCTCTCATGTCCCAGATCGCTCTTTCCATGATGATGAACGGGGACTCGGTCTGCCTCCTTTCTTTCGAAATGGATCCGAAAGAAACGATCATGCAGATGATCCGCATGGCGTATGGCCGTTCACTCCTGAGAACTGAGGCGGATAAGGTTTCCAAGTTCTTTGACTGGTGCGAGAAGCGTTTCTGGATCTATCGGAATCGGGGAGATATCCATCCTAACCACTGCTTTGACGCGGTCGCTTATGCCGCTGGGGAGAAGAAGTGCCGCCACGTCTTCGTGGATAACCTGATGATGCTGACTGGCGGTGGATCAAGCGATCAGCTTTTCCAGTCTCAGCGAAAGGTTGTGGATACCCTGAAGCGCATTTCCGTGGAATTCAGCGCTCATATCCACCTGGTGGCTCATCTTCGGAAACTCAACTCGAACCAGACCGCGAATGAGCTTCCTGACCGCTACTCAATCTCCGGATCCGCCGATATCTCGAATCTGGCGGACAACGTGGTCATTGTCTTCCGCAATTACAAGAAAGAGAAAGAAGCGCAGGACATGAAGACCAAAAATGCCGGCTGGGATCAGGACGCGGACACGGTTCTTCTTCTCGACAAGCAAAGAAAGAACGGACGTCTCGCCAAACAGAAACTCTGGTACGAGAGAGGAAGCAGCCAGTTCTGCCTTTCCCCTGAACGTCAGCTGATGGAACTCATGCCGCGATCCATCAGCGGGATCGATACCACCAGATCCCACCAGGCAGAAGCTCTTTACGAAAAAGCGCCGGGTTGGCTTTAAGGGGGATCGCCATGTTTGATATCGCTCCGATCCTGTACGCCGAGAACGAGAAAGAGATGATCGAGGCTTTCCTCGAGCAGGACATTGAGGATATGCGGGACGTAAAAACCTATCAGATTATCTGGATGCAGTATCTGCCAACCGTCCCTCCTCAGTACCCTAAATCCCTCAAGCGAGAGATTGCCAACGCTCTTCACTGGGGCACACCAAAGGAAGTCAGTGAGCACTCCGGAATCCCTGAGGAATTCTGTTCTGCCTGGGGGAGGGAGTTCTGATGATTTCCGCGGATTTTGTGGGCTCAGTTCTGACGAAACCTATGGACCGAGAGTCCTACACGAAGACGGTAGGGAAGGGACACGGCGGTTGCTCTCAGTTCGGGTTCAGGCTTACGGGACCGCTTCCTGAACCCAGCCCCAGGTACCTTGCCAAGGCTCAGTTTATTCGGTGGCACAAAGATTTTCCTGAAAAAATCTGGCCGGGTGAGACGGTAGATACGCTCTTTGACGATACCAGAGACTTCTCGGGGCTCATTGCCGGTGACCTTGAGGATCTCAGACGGTTCTTCGCCAGATCCCGTTCTGCCGGCTATCGCATGCTTCAATTCGGGATTCCGGAAGAAGCGTGGTCAGGGCTTGAAGTGCTGCTGAAAAGCTATCCACAGCACACCATCACGCAGTATGTCGGGATCCCTAAGGACGGTTTTGAACTGGCACTCAAAGCGAGAAAGGAACTCCGATTCTCTGGGGCCGGCAGACCGTGGATTGAGATAGCTGCGCCAAAAGCGAAGACGCTTCAGGAAATCGGGGACTTCTTCTACCGACTCAGGCTCCTTGGCGGGTCACGCTACTGCGATTACTCACGGGTACCCGATTACATCTGGGCAAGGCTTGAAGCCATGCTTAAGCACCACACATACGCCGATCTCAGGGCTTCTCTCATCATTGGGCACTCAAGGCTTACCGCTGAGTTCACGAGGATCCGGAAAGAACGTTCTGAGAAAGAAAACGGACACGCGCCATTGCTTTACCAGTACTGAAAAAGAAAAAGGAGAGATTCATGGTTTACAGCTTTAGCTTCCACGTTCCCGGGAAACCGAGAGGAGCAGCGCGTCCACGCTTTACCCGTCAGGGCCATGCATACACTTTGCGAGAGGATCAGATCTATCGGGCACTGGTGACCGCGAAAGCCCGGAAAGCTATTCGGTCAACGAGATACTCAGGAGAAACCGCTCAGAACTTTCGGGTTGATATCGGCGTGTTCTTTAAGATCCCTTCAAGCTGGACGAAAGCAAAGAAAGCCGCGGCGCTTCGAGGAGAGATATCACCCAGCAAGCCAGACTGTGACAACGTCGCCAAAATCATTCTGGACAGTCTTAATCGGCTGGCTTGGGAGGATGACAGCAAGGTGTCGATCCTTACCGTCAGGAAAGAGTTCAGCACCACGTATGAGGGAGTTCGTGTTGTGGTGGAAGCCGATCCTACTGACCGGGGAGAATGAAGCGTGAAGGATTACGAATGGCATGAGATCCGCGGATTCCACACTATGCCGCTTCTGGGAGCCCGGTGCATGTTCGAGCTCCGGTCCGGATTCCGATTCTATGGTGAGCGGATTGATCGTCTGGCTGTTCAGTCTTACGGACGGGTTGTGGTTCAGGGAAAAAGGATTGATAAGCCCACTTACTCAATGAGCATCATCAGACGCTGGAGGTACGACAAACTGTGACGATATCAGCGATTCAACTGAGACTGGATAACTGGGGAAGGTGGGGAAGAGGGGAGAGATTCTTCTCGGCGCAGACCTCACCGCTATATCAGCTCTACCGAGAGAACAACCCTGACATTCTGACGGACGCTCCGCAGAGACCACGCATGACGGATCCGGCAGACGCGTTCAAGGTTGACCAGGCGATTGCTCAATCCTGTCTTCTTTACCAGAAAGATATGCTGAGACTGAAGTGGGTAAAGCGTCTTCCATTCAGGCATATTTGTTCAAGACTCAGAATTCCAAGACGGGATTATGAACGTCTGATTAATAAAGCAGAGAAGCAGGTGGAGGATTATCTTCAATCTCATGAAGGGTTTAGATCGTAATAGTTTGCGTGTGATACCTCATGGGGGTATAATGAATGCGTAATTCAATTTGACGCGCCGCGTGTATTCGCGTGAAAACCCCTGGCGAATAGCCGGGGTTTCTGCACCCCAAAGAAATGAATTGCGCTTCAGTCATGGGTGGTCTCCCACTCATAAAGAAACAAGATGCTTAATCCTCGGTTCTGAAAAGATCCGGGGATTTTTCTTTATATGCCTCTTCTCCATCAATGCGCTTATCCGGGTTGCCGGACACTGGTCTCGAAAGATGACCGTTATTGTTCGCGACATCGTGAGAGAGGAGAGGCACTCGACCAGACACGTAAGGCCGAATGTGAAGAACGACGGCGTAAGCGTGTTGGCTCAGCTTCCTCACGCGGATACGGATACGCATGGAAGAAACGCCGAGAGGCTTTCCTTCGAGAGAATCCGCTTTGTGTTGAGTGCCTGAAGCGTGGGCTCTATGTTCCCGCCACAGACGTTGACCATATCGTTCCTCATAAAGGCGATATGGAAAAGTTTTGGGACTGGGATAACCTTCAGGCGTTGTGCCACGAGTGCCACAGCAGAAAGACCGCTCGTGAGGACGGCGGCTTCGGTAACGCTACAGGAAAGTGACGCCGGGGTTTGGCAGCCGTCTGGTAGCGTTCAGCTGATCCAGCCATCCACCTTTGAGAACGAGGAGGACCTTGTCCGTATCTGTTCTCGGTCGGATGTTGAATCGAATGCAGACGTCAGATGCGGATTCCTTTTCAGAACGAATGACCGTCTGAATATGGATTGAGTCCTTGTGTGCTCCGGGTGTGCCAGGGATAGAGATGTCGAAACCTTTTGCCTTGAACGTATCAAAGAACACTTCATCATGTCCGGGTGTAAGCCAAGCTTTAACCAGATATGAACCGTCTTTGTTACGTGAAAGAATTGGGTGGAACAACACCCCATGGGCACTCAGCGACACAGAATTGACCCTAAGGAAATTTGTTTCTGTGGGACAAAAAAGATGTTAGGGTTTACCCTAGTTTCGAAGAGGCTTCGAGGGGTAACCCCCCGGTTTTAAAAGTAAAACCCCAAGGGGCCCGAGACCGCGCTACAAGGTTTTTACACACACCCGACATTCAGTAAAACGAAAACTCATGCCAAGACCGCAAAAATCCGCCGAAGTGAAAGCCAAGACTGGCGTCCATTCACGGCCGGGTCGAGCAGTAATGCAGGTCAACGGAGTTCTCCCAGTAGCACCACCTCCGGGGCTCACAAAAGATGCTCGAGCTGCTTGGGAGATGGCGGTTCAGTTTTCGCCAAAAGGGCATTTAACGGCGGTTGATCACGCGCTTCTTGAGCGGTGGTGCCGTTCATATGCACTATACCGCAAATTGCAGAAAACAGTCGATCACGATGGCGTTCTAAGCCCTGATGATCCGGGAAAGATGTCACCGCAGTTTGTAGCGCTGATGAAAATTCAGAGTCAGATGCTGGCGATCGAGAAAGAGCTGGGTTTCACTCCGGTTTCTCGCGCGCGCGTAACGGTTCCGCAGCAGGAAAGTAAGGACAACGATTTTGATGACTTCTCGTGACTATGTTGCTATTGCCGGCATGTACGGTGAGCGAGTAGAGCGAGGAGAAATTCCGGCCTGTGAGTGGGTCAGGAAGGCTGTTAAGCGTCAGATTGAGGACCAGAAGCGGTTCAGCGGCAAGAGCTCGAGGTTTTACTTCGACCCAGATGAGGCGGCGAAGGTCTGTAAGTTTATTGAGCTCCTTCCGCACACCAAAGGACAGCTTGCCGGACAGAAAATCAGACTCGAGCCTTGGCAGATCTGGATTCTCACGACGGTTTTCGGATGGCGTCGCACTGCGGATGGCGGTCGGCGGTTCAGGCGTGTGTATATCGAAGTGCCCCGCGGGAATGGGAAAAGCAGCTTAAGCTCGGGTGTCGCGCTTTACTGCCTGCTCGCCGATAAAGAACCGGGTGCTGAGGTCTATTCCTTTGCGACTACCCGTGATCAGGCCGGCATTGTCTTCAATGACGCCAAGCGGATGGTTCAGCAGACTGCCTCGCTCCGATCGCATTTCGGCGTGGAAGTGCTTTCTCACGCTCTTTATGTACCGAAAACGAACTCAACCTTCCAGGCGAAATCGGCTGATGGTTCGACTCTTGATGGCTTGAATACGCACTTGGCTGTGGTTGACGAACTTCACGCTCACAGAACCCGTGCAGTGTACGACGTGGTTGAAACGTCGCTCGGTAAGCGTGTGAATTCCTTGATGTGGGTGATTACGACTGCGGGGTTCGACACTTCAGGTATTTGCTACGAAGTCCGGACGATGGTTCGAAACGTGTTGAACCGCAGTGTTGTGGATGAAAGCCAGTTCGGGATCATCTATGGGCTTGATGAAGGAGATGACTGGAAGTCCTTAGCCGCTCTTGAGAAAGCGAACCCGAACTGGGGCGTCAGCGTGATGCCTGAGGTGGTCACGAGTCTCCAGAAGAAAGCTATCGCGATTCCTTCGGCTGCCGGAAATTTCATGACCAAGCACCTCGATGTGTGGTGCAGTGCCGCGTCTGGCTGGATGAATATGCCGGCATGGAATAAGTGCGCCAGAGAAGAGCTCCGCCGAGAGGACTTCGAGGGTGAGCCCTGTTATATCGGGCTCGACCTTGGCTCCAAGTCCGACATGACGGCGAAGGTCCTGATGTTCCCGCGTGAAGACCGGGATGGAAGAACGTATTTCGTCACCTTCGCGGACTTCTATCTGCCCTCCAGAGCGATTGAGACGTCACCTAACAGTCAGTACCGGGGCTGGGTCGAGCAAGGGCTTATACGCGTTACTGAGGGCGCTATGACGGACTTTAACGTGGTGGAGGAAGACATCCGTGAGGACCTCTCCCGCTACAGCGTTCAGTCGATCGCCTATGACCCCTGGCAAGCCACTCAACTGATCTCTTCACTTGAAGACTCTGGGGCTCCGCTGGTTGAGTGCCGCATGACGGTGCAGCAGATCAGCGAACCGATGAAGACACTGGAAGCCCTGGTGCTTGACGGCCGCATTCAGCATGACGGGAACCCCTGTCTAACTTGGATGATGGGGAATGTGGTAGCCAAGGTAGACGCCAAGGACAATATTTTTCCGCGTAAGGAGCGCTACGAGCAGAAGATTGACGGCCCGGTAGCCATGATCATTGCGCTTTCGGCTGCGGGTGCTGAGCAGGATGATTTCTCTGATTTCGATAGCTCAGTGACAGGAACCTTTTTGACGTGGTAATCCTCTATGTTTGTTAAACGCCTTATCAATTGGGTTGCCGCTTGGGGCGGTCCCTTTGGCACTGCATCCGGACAGCAGATTCCTCTTCCGACGTCTCCGGTCATCGACCAGACGCGTCCGGTTGAGGCAGATGCGGCGCTTCAGATTTCGACCGTGTATGCCTGTATTGAGCTTTTGGCGAACACGATCAGCTCTCTCCCGATCTGCGTGTATAAAGCGCTTCCCGGGGGCGGCCGTGAGCAGAACCGGTCTTCTCCTCTCTGGTTTCTGCTTCACGACCGACCGAACGCGTGGATGACGCCGGCAGAGTTTATCTCTTCGATGTGTCTCAACCGGCTTCTGAAGGGCAATGCCTATGCGCAGGTGGTACGGGATTCGTCTGGTGACCCGATCGCGCTGATTCCGCTTGCCGCAGAACAGATGGAAGTGTCTGTCGTGGGTGGTGGGACGGTCTATATCTACTATCAGGACGGTCAGATTACAGCGCTTGCTCCTGAGAACGTGATCCACTGGAAAGGGCTCGGGAACGGCTACATGGGGCTCAGTAAGCTCGAATTCATGAGGGCGTCACTGAATGAGAACATCCACGCCCAGGAGAACAGCAACACGCTGTTCGGCAAGGGTTCCAAGCCGTCCGGCGTCCTTCAGACAGACGCCAAGTTGAATGAAGAGCAGATGGAAACGCTCAGGAAGCGGTTTGGGGTGCAGCTTGCAAGTCCCGCCGGCGGTCTTCTGATCGCTGACCGCGGCCTTAAGTACGCCCAGCTCTCTCTCAACCCGGCAGACGCCCAGCTTCTGGAAACCCGGCGCTTTGGCGTTGAAGAGATTTGCCGGTGGTTTGGTGTCCCGGGTGTCCTCGTAGGTACCTCTGGTCAGACTTCATGGGGCTCAGGCATTGAGCAGATTGTCGATGGGTTCAATAAGTTCACGGTCAATCCGCTTCTTACGCAGTTTGAACAGGCTTTACATCGTCGCCTGGTGTCGGTTACTGATAGCGATACAGAAATTGAGTTCATGACAGACGCCTTCCTGAGAGGGTCTTCGAAGGATCGAGCGGCGTTCTATCAGACCATGGTTCAGAACGGTCTTATGACCCGGAATGAAGCCCGGGAACGTGAGAATCTGCCTCCTCAGGATGGCGGCGAGATGCTTACGACGATGAGCAACTATGTTCCGGTCGACCAGTTAGGGAAGGCTCCGGACGTAACTACGGGGGCAAACCGTAATGGAATTTAAGGATTTTGATATCAACGGCGCTGAGCTGAAGCTTGACGCCGATTCGCGTGTCTTTACCGGTTACGCGTCCACCTTTGGGAACGTCGACAGCTATGGCGACACGATTCTCCCCGGCGCTTACAAGAGTGTGATTGCCGGGGACACGATGCCGGTCATGTTTTATGGACACGACTGGTCCAGCATCCCGATCGGGAAGTGGCTGAGCATGCAGGAAGATGAAAAAGGGCTTCTTGTGACTGGTCAGCTGACCCGCGGGAACACTAAGGCTGATGAAGTCCTTGCCGCGCTCCGTGATGGCAGTGTCTCGGGGCTTTCGATCGGCTTCTCGGTCAGTAAGGACGATTACGAAGAGAGGGTAGACAGCGCATACGGGCGGACGATCAGGAACATTTCCCGTCTCTATGAGATTTCAGTTGTTGCTCTTCCTGCTGACAGCTTTGCCCGTGTGACGGAAGTCCGGGCAGAAGATATTGCCGGCATTACCACTATTCGAGAGCTTGAGGATTTCCTGAGGGATTCAGGACGGTTTTCACGCTCAGCCGCACAGGGACTTATTGCTCGGTGCAAATCGCTTTTTAACGCCCAGCGGGACGCCGAGGCCGAGGAAAAAGCGGCTCAGAGACTGCTTGAACGACTGAAAAAGCTTGAGCGGTCACTTTAATTCTTAAGGAAAAAAACAATGGAAATTAAGGAAATTTCTGAAGCCCTCGACCGTATCGAAGGCAAGATGAACGAAACGGCTGAGTCCAACAAGGCCGAAATGAAGCGTCTGGGCGATATGCAGACCAAGTTTGCCCGTGAGCTTATGGATGTGCAGCAGAATGCCGTCAAGGCTATGGCTCCCAAGGCTGAGGCGAAGTCTGTTGGCGCTCAGGTTGCTGAATCCGGTGCCCTGAAGGCTTTCGCTGAAGGTTCTGCCACCAAGGCCCGTATGGAAGTGGCTGAGGTGAAGGAATCTGCCGTGAACCCGATTACGACCCCGACCGGCGGCGTTGTTCCCGCCTATCGTCGTCCTGGTGTTCTGGCTGGTGCCTTCCGTCCGTTCACGATTGAAGCCCTTTTCCCGACCATTCCGGTTGCAAGCAACGCTTACGAGTACGTGAAGGAAAAGGACGACGGCTTTGTGAATGGTGCCGCGTTCATTGCTGAAGGCGCTCAGAAGCCGTTTGGCTCCACCGGCTTTGAGCTGGTTTCCGGCACGGTGAAGACGATTGCTCATCTTGCCCGTATTTCGAAGCAGCTGATGGAAGACGCGCTGGCTCTTGAGGCGTACATCAATCAGCGCATCGTTTACGGTGTGGACCTTGCTGTGGAAGACCAGATTACGAAGGGTGACGGCCTCGGCCAGAACCTGTCCGGTATCTTCAAGACCGGCAACTACACCGCTCACGGTGCTACTCTCGCTGATCTCGGCACTAAGAATGCGTCGCTTCTGGATCTGATCCTCTTCGCGAAGACCAAGATTGAGCAGGCGTACTACCGTCCGTCCGCGATTCTGCTGAATCCGCTGAACTGGTCCCGTCTCCAGATGCTGAAGAACGCCAATGGTGACTACTACCTTGGTCACCCGGCTACCGTGGCTCCGGCTGAACTCTGGGGTCTGCCGGTCATTACGACCCAGGCTGTTGCCGTTGATCAGTTCATGGTTGGCGACTTTACGGCCGCCGGTACCGTCTGGGCGCGTCAGGGTCTGACGGTTGAGCTCTTCGAGCAGGATAGCGACAACGTCCAGAAGAACCTGATCACGATCCGCGCTGAACGTCGTCTGGGCTTTGGTATTGAACGTCCGGCCGCTCTCTGCGGCGGCGCTCTGACCGTCCCCGCCGAGTGATACCTGTAGCTGACTGACGAACGCCCTGGAGGCTAATAACTTCCGGGGCGTTTTTCTATGGAAAAAGAGATTGTTTTGAAAAAGGATGCGCTGACACCGGTTGGATTCGTGAAAACTGGCGAAGTGCTTCGTGTGTCAGGCGTTGTCGCTCAGTCTCTGATCGATTCGGACGCTGCGGAAATCGCGGCTGTTAAACCGAAGGCTGAGACGAAAGAAACCGCCAAAACTGCCGCGAAAACGCGGGAACCCATTGCTAAGGCGTCGTGATGGAAGAAACCGGGTTCACTGGAATTGATACGAGGGCCGCGGCGAGCGGTGTCACGCTGGAAGAGGCGAAGCGTCATGCCCGTGTGGACTATCCGGATGACGACTCGCTGATTGAGACGCTTTGTATCGCGTGCACTCAGATGGCTGAGCACGAGATCCAGCACGGGGTCATCTCTCGTGATGGCGTCGAAGGCTATGCGGATGATCCGTCCGGGGTCCCGGCCGGCATTCGTGAGTGGATTCTGATTCAGGTTTCTCACTTCTATGAGCACCGGGAAGCGGCACAGGCAGAAAACCTGCTTGAAAACCCGTTTGTTGACCGGCTTCTTGATCCTTATCGGACGTGGAGATAGCGAATGAAACTGCCTCAAATTGGGGAACTGCGACGTCGAATCGGGATCTATACGCTTAGCACCGCTCCAACTGGGGATTCAAGCTACGCCGATACGCTCACAAAGCTGACAGACACGTGGGCGAAGGTTGAGGTGGTTGGCGGCGTGAATTACTGGGGGTCGATCCAGGCGGATTTCCTGATCACCCATCGATTCACGGTCCGGAGGCAGGCAGGCGCAAGGCCTGAGGATTTTACAAGGCTCACGCGCATCCTGTGTGAAGGCACGTGGTACGTGGTGAAGCGTGCAACGGACATCAATGCCGCGCATCGCTTCACTGCGCTCGAATGCGAGGCTCAGTATGGCGAATCTGCTTGATGTCTCGATCAAAGTCCCGGATGGATTCAAGTTCGCGGATTTTGATGTGCAGGTGATGAAGCGCGGGCTTCGCAAGGAAGGCGCAGAAATCGCAAAGGTTGCAAAAAAACTGGTGAGCAAGAAGGGCGTTTCAGAACCCGGCGGCTTCCCGGGGAAGCAATCCGGCGTTCTTCGCAAGTCCGTCAAGAGCAAGGTTTCCCGTTCCGGCTTCACGGCAACGATCAAGCCTTGGCTCATTGCTGACATGGATGGAGAGTTCTATCCCGCTTATGTCTACTACGGCCATCGTGCGCCGAAATCACGAACCGCGCAGGACAACCGTTCCAGGCAGAAGACGGCAGGGCTGAAGGTTGCTGCGCCTCGCGAGAACTTCATTTTGGTTGCTACTCAGAAGATCGGAGCCAGCAAGCTGCAGGCTGATCTTGCCAAGCTCGCTGACAAGGCGCTTGCCGCCAAGGAGGTAAAGCTTTGAAGCTCGCACCAATCATTGAGGCCTTGCGGACGAATTGCCCTTCATTTGAACGCAGGATCTTCGGGCTTTATGCCTGGAGCACGGTGGATGACGATGTCTTTCCGGCGATGCCGTGCGCCTACGTGCTTCCCTCGAGGGTTGAGGCTGACACGGCGTTCATCAGCACGCAGTACCGCCAGAAGATCAGCAACCACTTCTCGGTCGTCCTCTGCGTTCCTCTCTCCAAGGAGGATGCGCTTGGACGATCCGGACACGACCTTCTTGAGGATCTCAAGGAGGAGGTCTTCCGGGCGATTCTCGGGGCCTCCCTCGAGTATCCGGAGAAGAAGCACCTCATCGTCTCCTTCGATGGCCAGCAATGGCATCAAGAGGCGACCAACAGGGCGCGGCTCGCTGAAGTCCTCGGCTTCTCCTACAACGAGGAGCTCACGGGCAACAAGTATGCGCTGGGCAGGATCCTCGAGAGCCTTCCGGAGCTGAACGGGGTGCGCCTCAAGGCCGGGGGCTTCCCGGTGAAGGGCGAGAACGAACTCGTCACGGCTGAACTGCTTAAACAATGAGGTAACTCATGACTGTTTCTTTCACTAATATTCCGAGCGGCATCAGGGTGCCGCTTTTTTATGCAGAGCTCGACAATTCGATGGCGAACACGGCGCGGAGCACGCTGAAGACGCTGCTCATCGGGCAGATGACAAGCGGCAAGGCGAAGGCTCTGAAGCCGCAGCTTGTTTCAAGCGCGGCGGCTGGTGAAGAGCTCTTCGGACAGGGCTCGCAGCTTGCCATCATGACCACGATGTACCGGAAGAACGACTCCTTTGGTGAAGTCTGGTGCATCCCGGTTGAGGATTCCGGCGCCAAGGCATCGGCAACGGCCACGATTTCCGGCACAGCCTCCCAGGCAGGCACGGTTTCGCTCTACATCAACGCTACCCGCGTGCAGGTGGTCGTTGCCGTTAATGATCCGGCAACGACCGTTGCAAACTCCATGGCTGCGGCCATTTCCGCCAATCCCTCGCTGCCTGTCACAGCAGAGGCTGCGGGCGCGGTAGTCACGCTGAACGCCAAGAACGCAGGCTTGCTGGGCAATGACATTCAGCTGGCATTCAACGTTCAGGGCTTCTCTGCGGGTGAAGGGCTTCCCGAAGGCATCGGCATTCAGCTGACTGCCTTTGCTGGCGGCACGGGAACGCCAGAGCTCTCCGGCGTGATCTCTGCCATGGGCGAAGAGCAGTATGACGTGATCGCCATGCCGTTCAATGATTCTGCAAGCCTCACGGCATTCGGCGATGAAATGAATGACACGTCCGGCAGGTGGTCTCCGATGCGCCAGCTTTACGGCCATGTCTTCACGGCCAAGCGAGGCGATGCCTCTACGCTGGCTTCCTTCGGGAAGAGCCGGAACAATCAGCATGAAACTGTTTTCGGCATTGAATCCGCAACGCCTTCTTCCTGCGTGGAAGTGCTTGGCGCCTTTGCGGCTCGCGCAGCCAAGGCCTTGAACAATGATCCCGCAAGGCCGCTTCAGACACTTGAGCTGATCGGCGTGATGGCGGCTTCTGCGGGCTCGCGCTTCAACTTGTCCGAAAGGCAGACGCTTCTCACGTCCGGCATTGCGACCGAGTACGTGCAGGGCGGTTATATGAGGATCGAGCGAGCGATTACCACCTACCAGAAGAACGCCTTCGGCTCGGACGACAACAGCTACCTGGATGCCAACACGCTCTTCACGCTGGCCTACATCCTCCGGGATCTGAAGAGCGTGATCACCAGCAAGTACCCGCGGCACAAGCTCGCAGATGATGGAACGCATTTTGGCTCCGGGCAGGCTGTTGTAACGCCTTCGATCATTCGCTCCGAGCTGATTGCTGAGTATCAGAAGCTCGAGGAGAAGGCGCTTGTGGAAAACCTGGACACGTTCAAGACGAATCTCGTTGTTGAGCGCGATGCGGATGATCCGAACCGCGTGAACGTGCTCTTGCCGCCTGATCTTGTGAACCAGCTGCGCATCTTTGCTGTGCTCGCCCAGTTCCGGCTCAATTGAGGATTAAAAAAATGGCAAATCAGAGAATTGCAGGGACTTGCTACATCAGTGTTGACGGAGAGAGCCTGAACCTTCAGGGCTCTCTTTCAATCCCGATGGCCAATGTAACGCGGGAGGCAATCGTTGCCTCCGGCCGCACGATCGGCTACAAGGAAACGCCCGTCACCCCCACGATTTCCGGGTCGTTCTACGTGGATCCGGCCTTCCCGTTGGACAAGCTGCGCAACGCTGCTGACATGACGATTGTTGCCGAACTGGCGAACGGGATGGTGTACACGCTTTCGGATGCCTTCCTGACTGGCGGCGACTCCAACTTCAATCCTGAAGACGGCAATGTCACGCTGAATTTCAGCGGCATTAGGGGAGATTGGTCATGAAGCCTGTTGAGGTGGTGCTTTCCACGCCCGTCACATCCAAGGGCGTCCAGATTGAGAAGCTTCAGTTCCGGGCGCCAACCCTGGGCGATGCCAGGGCGTTGAAGATGATCGGCACGAAGGAGGATGAATCCGACAACGCGGCCGTCTTCGCTCACATTCTGGAATACGCTCAGAGGCTCTGCATGACGCAGATCTCGAAGGATGCCTTCGACATGATCACGATCGAGGACAGCTACAAGATCCTGGAAGCCGTCATGCCTCTTTTTGGAAAGCCGTCAATGGGCGAACAGCATTGACGGCGTTGATGACAGCGTTTTCAGAGTGGCTCGCTGGTGGTCTATGTCTCCGGAGGAATTTGAAGGCATGGACTTCCAGCGAATCCAGCTCTATATAACAAAGGCGAATCAGATCGCCCGGGAAGAAAGGAATCAGTGATGGCAGGACAGGAATATTTGCTGAAGACAATCCTGCAGCTGAAGGACAATCTATCCGCGCCAATGCGGGAAGTCCGGAAGCGCCTCAATGCCTTCGGGCGATCGATCCGGGATCTGAACAGCGCATCAGCAGATCTGGCCAGCATGATTGGAAAGCCGTTTGCGATCCTTGCGGGCGCGGGCGGCTTTTCCATTGGCCAGGCGATCAATTCCTATACGGAATTGGCTGGCAGCATCGACAAGGCCTCCATCCGCGCAGGTGTTTCCGCCGAAGCTCTGCAGAAGCTTCGCTATGTGGCGAAGAATTCCGGCATGAGCGCGGAAGACATGGATGAGGCGCTCACCAAGCTGACTGGCAACATGGCGAAGGCCGCCAAGGGAGGCAATGCCAATCTGGTCGCCATGTTCCAGCATCTTGGGATCTCGCTCCGGGACAGCAATGGCAACATCCGCAGCGCGGCTGACGTCATGAACAACCTTGCGCAAGCCATCCAGGCAAATGAAAGCCCGGCTGCAAGGATGGAGATCCTTTCTGCGGCCTTTGGCGACAAGCTTGGCGCGAAGCTGATCCCGGCTCTTGCTGGTGGGACTGAAGGCTTGAAGAAGTTCGGAGACAAGGCTGAGAGGCTTGGCCTTGTCATGTCAGACAAGGACGTTGCCGCAGCCAATGAGTTTGGCGACAGCCTTGGCGAGCTGAAGGATGTGGCAGGGACGGTTTCCGTTGCTGTTGGATCGAAGCTTGCGCCATCCATCGGAACGATGATCCCGAAGCTGGAGGCGGTGAGTGTTCGATGCCGTGATCTGATCGCAACGAATGTCCAGCAGTTTGTTGAGGCATTCGCAAAAGAGCTTGACCAGATTGACTGGGAGGCAACGATCAACGGGATCTTCGCCACGATCAGGCAGATCTCGGGCTTCATCAAGGCCGTTGGCGGCGTCACGACAATCGCCAAGGTCTTTGGGCTGATGATTGGCGTGAACCTTGTGCTGAAGGCCGCGGCATTCGTCCAGGCCGTCATGACAATGGTTGCGGCCGTGAAGGCCTTGAGCCTTGCCTTGAACGTCAATCCGATCGTCCGGATCCTTACTGTTGTTGCGGGGCTTGCGTTTGTCCTGTATGACAACTGGAAGCCGATCCTCGAATGGTTCCAGGACAAGCTCGACAAGATCGGGAAGGCCATGTCCAGGCTCTTCGGCAGGATGGGAAATCCCGTTTCAACCCCGAATCAAGCCGGCAACGGCGCCTTGTCTTTGCCGAAGGGCTTCCGGGGCGTGGATGACAGCGTGATTGCCGGAGGCGGCAAGGTTGAATCAGAGAGCACGATCAACCTGAGGATTCAGACGGATCCGGGAACGAGGGTGCGGACGGAAGGCGTCAAGTCGTCCGGATCAACGAATCTTGTAACTGAGTACAGCTTTGCGGGTGCTGACTGATGTCTACTTTTGCTGAAAAACTGAGGCCTGCGTCTTTCAGGGAAGTTCCGTTTTCGGTAACTGAAAGCACCTTCACGGTCGGCAGACGCATTCATGTCTTTGAGTATCCCCAGAGGGACAAGCCATTTGTTGAAGACCTGGGCAAGAGCGCAAGGGAGATTACGGTCACGGCCGTCTTTGCCGGGGCCGACTACATTTCCGGAATGCAGAAGCTCCTTGATGCGATGGAGCAGGAGGGATCAGGCGTCCTGATTCACCCGATGCTCGGAAGCATGAAGGTCACGCCGAAGGAATCCACGAAGGTCACCTATTCGACAAAGGACTGCGGCTATTCCTTTGCAACGCTGACATTCGTTGAATCCGGGGACTACGTTTATCCAACATCCGCGGTGGATACGGCCGCCAAGGTGGCAGCCGCGGCATCCGGGCTGAATGCGGCTGCGTTGCAGGCCTTCATCAAGCGGCTTGACCTGACCGGGGCGCAGGATTTCGTGATCAGCACGATCGGCGGCCGCTTGTCTGAGTACTTCCAGATTGACGTCTACAAGACGATCAGTTCGCTCTTTGACGTTTCGGATGAAATGTCAACGCTGGCGGCCAGGGCGATCAGCTACGTCAACCGGACGCCAAGATCCTTTGGCCAGGCTGTTTTGAACGCCTTCGGGTTCTCGCGGGCTTCCTACAGCGTGAACAACTGGAGGCGCGTAACCCGGCTTCTTTCCCGCCTGGTGAAATCGGACGGCATGAACAACAGCTATGCCGTTGCGAGGAAGTCGGCTGAGTCGTCCAGAGCAACGGCTGCGTCCCTCCAGGTGCAGGCCTTGGCTCGCTCTGCTGTGCTCGCTGAAGCAATTTCTGCATCTGCCAATGTGGGCGGAAGCGAGGGCGGTATTTCCTACGAAGACATGATTTCAATCCGGGACGAGGTTCTCGGGGCGATTGATGCAGAAATGCTGAAGTGCGAGGATGACGATGTCTATCTTGCGCTTGAAGAGAGCAGGGCATCCGTCTATGACGACATGACAAGCCGGGCGCAGGATGAGGCCAGGTTAATCACTGTTACACCTCCGGAAGTGATGCCTGCGCTCGTTGTCGCATATGATTTCTATGAGGACGCTTCGCGAGATCAGGAGATCATTGACAGGAATGGCGTCCGGCATGGCGGGTTCGTTCCGGCGAAGGAGCTGCTTCTTCTATCCAGGTGATCTCGCCCGGGAGAAGATTATGAGAAAGGCTTTTGGGGGTCTGGCGGTTGCTCTTGGGTTGGCTTCTTCTTCGGCCTTTGCTTGGCATACGGTTCCTTATCAAGCTAAAGATTCGTATGGGAACTTTTACACAGCTTACGCTAGGGTTCCTGATGCAGAGGATGAAGGCGAACATATTTCTGGAAAATTAACCCCAGAAGAGAAAGCTAAATTTGAAGCAAGGGAATATCAGAAAAAGCTCGAAGAATATAAAAATAGAAATCGATTTGTTGAAAACGGAGAGAACTACAAGGGGGAAAAGGTTTATTCAAATCTAGCAACCGGGCAAGCCATGTATGTCAATAAAAAGACGGGGCACGTTCGATTTGAGTAGCCAAAAGAGGCAGGCATGGATAAAAAGAATGAAGTAACTTTGTTCGTTAATGGTGAGAGATACAGGGGCTGGACTAGCGTAAGCCTGACAGCGAGCTTGATGTCTTTAGCCAGGGCCTGCACACTTTCAGCAACAAGATCCTCTACCTCTGACAATCTTTGCAAAGGGATAGAGCCAGGATTGTCGGCTCAATTGAAAATTGGTGATGATGTTGTTTTAACGGGATACATTGTTAAAAATGTTCTTTCGTATGCAGCAGACGATATTTCAATAACAATTGAGATAAAAAGTAAAACAGTAGATTTAGAGCAATGCTCTATCCCATACGGGAAAGAACATAGTTGGAAAAACAGTTCTATTTCATCAGTGATAGAAAAAATCGCTGGTTATTACGGTATTGGCGTAATAAGCAACAATCTTGGCAAAGAAAGGAAATCCATAGATATTGAAGCTCATGGCCCGCTGTTTTCTGGATTAATAAAAATAATTAAAAATAACAGTTTATTGGTAACAGATGATGGCGCTGGCAGACTTGTGATTATGTCCATTGGCTCTGCAACGCAGGAATGTAGAAAGCTTGAAAGCGGGAAAAATATTCTTGAAGGGAAAAGAGAATGGGATACGGAAAATGTTTTCAAGCATTATGTGGTTATAGGGCAGGGTGCTGACCCTAACAGCGAAAGAGCTAATCCAGGGAATGCATTAAAAGGGCAAAGCAATAATGGTGGGATGGAAAGGGATCGTTGGATTGTTATGAGCCAAACCGGGAGCCGAACAGCTGCAGAGCTTCAAAAAAGGGCTGATCTGCTAATGACGAACTCTATAGGTGGAGCGGATAAATTCACCTATAAATTGCAAGGCTGGAGGCAAGCAAACGGAGATCTTTGGGAGCCTGGAATGAAGGTTTACTCAAATGACTCATTGCTTGATTTCTCTGGATGTCTAATTGTTGAAAGCGTCACTTATACGCTTGACCAGAACGGATCAACAACGGTATTGTCTTTGAAAGCCCCAGAAGCATTCACGGTTACTGATCTTCCAGAGAAAGAAGCTGTTGCAGGAACGAAGATAAAAAAGGTTGTAGCCAAAATCAAGAATGGCACGACTTTCCTTTCAAAAGCTGGGAGTGGAAAGCTATGAGCCTAGCCGATCTTGTTACACGTGGTGTTCTGACAGCGAAGAACGCGGCCAGGAAGATGCGAACAATTCAAACGGAGTTGTTCGCCAATGACCTGAGGGATGACGTAGAGCATTTTGAGCCGTACGGCTTCACCAGTGAAGCGAAGCCAGGCGCAGAAGTGCTTGCAACCTCCTTGGGCGGTGATCGCGGCCACACAATTGCCTTCTGCATAACAGACCGGAGATTTAGGCCCGTAAGCCTGAAGGACGGAGAGGTTTGCGTCTTTGATGATCTTGGGCGAAAGGTTTATCTATCTCGCTCTGGGATCAGTGTTGAAGGCAAGGATTCTCCAGTAACCGTGAAGACATCCGGGGCCGTGAAGATTGATGCTCCGGAAACAACGATCACTGGGAAGCTGATCGTGAATGGAGACATCCAAGGCAAGGCTCAGGTCTACGATGCGGCTGGAAGGCTGCAGGCAATCCGCGATACGTACAACAGCCATACCCATAATGGCGGCGCTTCGCCAGATCAAAAGATGTGAAAAGCAGATTCTTTTAAATCGGTTCAAAATTTCCGGCTTGATATCCTTGAAGGTTGAACTGATTTAAATGGATATAAGAAAACCCTCGCTAGGTGCCAGCCTGTCGAGGGTTTTTGTATTTCCGAACCGCAAACAAGGAATCATGAATACGAATGACATTTTAACAGAGAAGGTGCAGGCTATGGAAAAGAAGCTTGAGTTCTGGAAAGGGTTTGCATCGGGTGCGGCGGCAACGCTTGCTGCAATTGCTTTTCTTGTCGGCGTTGTCTGCGGGATTCTTCAAATTGCGAAGATCTGAATTATTGGTGGGATAAATGGTTTTGATCCTGAACGGTGCGGAATCCACGCTTTCGGATTTCTGTGATGACGAATTGAGAAGGGCTGTGTTCAACAGCCTTTTTTCATGGGCGAGGGCGAGCGACTCGGACGAGCTCCCGGGAGACTCGAAGCAGGGGTGGTGGGGCGATACCTACGCGGACGAGCAAGGCGATCATTTCGGCTCGAAACTGTGGCTGCTGAGCCGGGCGAAGATCACCCAGGAAACGCTCATGCGGGCGCAGGAATACGCCAAGGAGGCGTTGCAATGGATGATTGATGATGGCATTGCGAAGAGCGTTGAAGCAATTGCTGAGCGAGGCGGTGATGATCAGATGAATCTTGCGATAACGATTCAGAAGCCTTCCAAGGCTGAATTGATTGGCATGAGGTTTCAGGACATTTGGGGTGATTGATGGCATTTGTTCGACCGACATTGAAGGAGCTGATCAGCAGGATCAGCTCAGGGATTCAATCCCGCTTGAGCACGCCGCAGGTTCGAAGGAGCAACGCAACGGTTTATGGCCGCGTGCTTGCTGGAGCGAGCCATGCGCTTCACGGGTTCATTGAATACATTTCCAGGCAGATCTTCGTGGAAACGGCTGACTCCGAGCATTTGGATCGCCATGCCTCGCTTTTCGGCATAAGCCGCAAGGCGGCATCCAAGGCGACCGGCAAGGTGAAGTTCTCGTTTCAGGAAGGCGTTGTTGATGTCCCTGTTGGCACGATTCTTCAGGGAAACGAGCATCAGTACCAAACAACGTCTTCCCCAGACGCCTCTGGAATTGCTTCGGTTGAAGCTCTTGAGGCCGGAATGGCGAGCAATCTGGAAGAAGGCAATGCGCTTTCCCTTATTTCTCCGATCGAGGGAGTGCTTTCTGAGGCTCAATCTCAGGGAATCGCGGGAGGCGCGGATGCTGAGGATGATGAGAGCTTGCGGGCTCGGGTGCTCTCGAGACAGAGGGAGACGCCGCACGGAGGAACGTCTTCTGATTACGTTCAATGGGCTCTCTCCGTTCCTGGGGTTACTCGTGCGTGGTGCTATCCGCTTGAAGATGGCGATGGAACGGTTACCGTGCGCTTCGTTTGTGACAACTTGGCTGACATTTCTCCGGATGAAGAAATGGTCAAGCAGGTTCAGGCCTACATTGACAGCGTCCGTCCAGTTACTGCTGATGCGACAGCGATGGCTCCAAAGCTCAAGCCTGTAGCGATCAGCATCAGCACGCTCACGCCTGACACGGCGGGCGTTAGGGAAGCGGTTGAGGCAGAGCTTCGGGATTTGTTTATTGCGGAATCCGAGCCGGGGCATCAGGTTTACCTGTCTCACATCCGCGCAGCCATTTCGGCCGCGGCTGGGGAGGTTGATCATGAAGTGCTTGCTCCGACTTCAAACCCTCAGGCCGAAGCGAATGAGCTTCTAACATTGGGGCAGATCACATGGAGCTGACAAACCAGCAGGAATATTCCCGGATGCTGAAGCAATTGCTCCCTCCGGGCTACGCATGGCCGCGAGGCGATGCAACAAGCCTGATCGGAATGATGATTGAGGTTTGGGCAGAAGAGCTTTCCCGCGTGGATTCAAGAGCCCGGGCGTTGATGAGAGAAGCTGATCCTCGCTTCGCTACTGAAACGTTTCAGGAATGGCTGAATGACTGGGGCTTGCCTGATGACTGCATCAGGGCATGGAGCCAGGCGAACGATTCAACGCTCAGAACGCTCTTGCTCTACAAGATCCGGACGATAGGGCGGCAGGATCGACAGTATTTCATTGAGCTTGCCGAAATGTTCGGCTATCGCATCGAGATTGATGAGTTCCGTTGTCATTCGGTGCAGAGCGATGCAATGGATGTTCTGGCGGGCGAAGCTTGGCGGAATGTCTGGCGCGTGAACGTCATGACTGGCGCAGGCTCTGTGATGGGGTGGCACAACACCATGGGCGGCGTGGATGAAGCCTTGGCGTGGTGGGGCGACCGGCTCATTGAATGCCTGATCAAGCGATACGCGCCAGCGCATACAGATTTGTACTTTGGCTATTACTCGTTCAAGGACGATGCAGAAGACATTAACCTGCAGATGATGAGGAGAAAGATCAATGGATAGGATTTTCTTGAGCGGCGCGGTTCAGAATGAGCCCACGGTTCCTGATGACCTGCAGACCGGATATCCGACCGATGGATCTTCTGGCGGCGGCATTCAGGCAACCGTTCCGGGCGCCCAATGGTACAACGCGATCACGATGGAGCTGATCAATGCGATCAAGGGCGGCGATCTGACCCCCGATCGCCACGACAACAGCCAATTGAACGCCTCGATCGATGCGAGGATCAAGAAGGTTGGCGAGGCTCTCACGGCCGCAGTTGCCAAGCTTCAGGACAAGGTCGCTCAGGTTGAAGTGGTTCCTCCCGGCATGATCATGTTCTTCTCGAATACAACCGCGCCGAACAGCAACTGGCTCATCTGTGATGGCCGGGCGGTTTCCCGCACGGCTTACGCCAATCTGTTTGCAACGATCGGAACGAGATTTGGCGGCGGCAACGGATCAACCACATTCAACGTGCCGTATCTGATTGATCGGGTCGCATGGGGAGGCGTTGGGAACGTGGGCGAATACAGGCAGCCGGGGCTTCCCAATATTACCGGAACGTTTGACGGTAACGCCGATGATGGCCAGGGATGGAAGACTGGAGCTTTTTATTTGAGCGGATCGAGCTCTGGCGCTAATGGTGATGGCAAAGCAAGGAGCGGCGTCATTGCGTTTGATGCCTCTCGCTCCAATGGCATCTACGGCCGAAGCAACACGGTGCAGCCCCCGGCCTTGGTGTTGCTGCCCTGCATCCATATCTGAGGAGCACGCATAAACAACAAGCCCGCAAGGAGGTTGCACTCCCCGCGGGCTCTTTTTATCAGGAGGAGACGACTCCCGATGAAGATCATTTTAGCAGGGCTCGATATTGGAGGATTGCTTGAGATGGAAGAGCTTACATGGCAAGCGGCCGCCTTCCTGATCCTTGGACTTATCGGAATGGGGGCCGCCGTTGCGATCTTGTGGATCAAGGCGGCCTCGATGTTTCTGCGCCTTAAGGAAGATCTGAGAGGAGGGAAGAAATGACACGACTCAAACCCACTCTTCTCGCCCTCTCTGCCTCCGGCCTCCTCGCCATCGCCGGATACGAGGGCTACAGCGCAACGGCTTACAAGGACACGGGCGGCATCAGCACGGTGGGCTTCGGGCACACGGGTCCCGAGGTGAAGCCCGGGACGCGGGTCACGGTTGTTCAGGCGCTCAACACGCTAGGGAAGGATGTCGGAAAGACCGAGCGAGCCCTCCAGTCGTGCTTCGGTGATGACGTGCTTCTCACGCATGGCGAGTGGGACGCGTACGTGGCGCTTGCGTACAACGTGGGCGCAGGGGCCGTGTGCAAGTCTTCGATCAGGCCGAAGCTCAGGGCCGGGCAGTATCGGGCGGCGTGTGAGGCTATCCGTAGCTTCAACACGGCGAAAGTGAGGGCGCGGCAGCCTGACGGCACGGTGGTCGTGCGCCGGGTGGTGAGCAAGGGCCTGACGAATCGGCGCAACAGCGAGTATCAGAAATGCGTGCAGGGAATCGAAAGCGAACAAATATCCCCATGATTCCTAATGATTCATAGAATTGTGGATTATTAACAGGAGAGGCTAAGGTGAGTAGTGAAAGCACATGGAACTTTTTCGCGTTTATCGTTGTTCCTATTTCTGGTTTTGTAGCGGGGGCGTTTCTTTCCTTTCTGTTTTGGGCGGGGGATTCGTCCAACAGCAACCAAAAGGCCAAGAAGTTGGAGACTGAGTTGCGCGTAGCCGAACAGCAACGGGACACGTGCCGCCTGCTAGTAAACAGCATGGAGCAGGGGGCGAAGCAATGACATATGACCGGGCCTTAACGATTGGCCTGTGGGCCGTGTTCTTGATCGGCTTTGTAACTGGCGGGTTTGCGTTCGGCAACTACTACAGCTCGAAGGCTGACCGGGCCGAGGCTCAGGCACAGGAACGTATCGCGGCGCAGGAGAAAGAAAGCTATGAGGTTTACGCAAAGCAGCAGGACGCGCTCATGGATGCGCTCGCCCAGAGGGACAAGGCTCTTGCTAGCGTCCGCGCTCTGCGGGCTGACGCTGGCAGGTTGCGCGACCAACTCAGCGCCCGCGCCGAAGCCGACAAGGCCAGCGGTGCCGGAGACGGTGGCGGCGAGCGCCTCGCCCGATGCGAGCGACTACTCGCGGAGGGTGTCGGACTGGCTGGCGAAGGTGCAGAGCTATCTCGCCGAATAGCGGCCGACAAGGACGCTCTGGCGGCGGTCATCAAGTAGGTAGTGCCCGGGATCCCCCGGGCTTTTTTATGGGAGGTTCGCGTGTGCGATTTCACCAAGCCGGGCGGGATGCTCAATAGCATCGCCGCCTTTTTTTCTGAGCCGACATTTCGCAAGGGCACTCCGGCTTATGCGGTATCGGGGTGCAATGTTTTTAATATTTCGGTGCCTGACATGGTTGCAACAATCACGCTCATTTACACCATTGTCCTGCTGATCGGCGCAATCCCTGGCGTCTGGAAGACGTGGGATTTTTTCAAGGCTCGTTGTCATCACAAGGATGAAGGAGACAAGGAGAACAAATGAAGAGGCTTTATTACTCGGACGCTTCGGATACGCCGCCATCGCCTCCGAAGAACCCGATCACTACGCAATACCCTCAGGACGGCAACAAGGCAACGAAGAAGATGCCTACTGTGATCGGCGCCTACTGGTATCACATGATCACGGAAGAATTCATGGCCGTGATCGAGCAGGCTGGCCTTGAGCCGTCCATCACAAATCTACATCAGCTCGCTGATGTCTTCGCGGATTTCAAGGAACGGGCTTCTAGAGCCGAGGCCTTCAAGAATCAGGCTGAGGCTGCGGCTGATCGCGCGGAAGCTGCGGCAAATGGCGTTGTTTCTGAAACTGCTGAGAAGATCAAGCAGATTCAGGATGAGGGGAGCAAGCAGGTTTCCTCCATCACCGCCAAGGGCGAAGCTGTCAACAGCGACATTGAGGCGGGCAAGGCATCTCTTCAAACGAAGCTCGAAGAGTTGATTGCTCAGCTCGATGCCACTGGCGGCGAGCAAGCGAATTACGTCAAGGCTCAGGCTCAGGATATCCTTGACGCAATCAAGACGAGCGAAAAGAACGCCAAGACATATGCTGACAATGCGGCGGCAAGCGCGGCTTCGGCTTCCTCGACCATCAGCGATGGCAAGCAGGCCATTTCTGATGCCAAAGACGCGGCGGTTGAGGCTGTTGGCAATGCTCAGAAGACGTCCGTTTCTGCGGTTCAAGCGGCTCAGAAGACGGCAACGGATGCCGTTGCGGCAAAATCCAGCGAGGCTCAAACGGCAATCGCGAACGCTCAGAAAGCCGTTGATGCCTCTGTGAGCGCGGCTTCTGCTAGCGCAACTGCGGCCAGCAAATCTGCAACCGCGGCGAAAGCGTCCCAGACTGCCGCGGCTTCAAGTGAATCGAATGCGGCGGCATCGGCAGAATCGGCGTCTGATTCAGCGAACGCGGCACAGTCTTCTTCAGTATCGGCGGCGGCGTCCAAAACCGCGGCAAGCGCCTCTGCGGCAACAGCTACCACCCAGGCATCGGCGGCGGAAGGCTTCGCAACGCAAGCCAAGGCGAGTGCAGAGAAAGCCGCATCAATAGCCCCCGAATCCTATACCACAGTCGAAGTTTTCAACTCATTCATGACCTCGATTTACGAGGCATGCGATGAATTCATCAAAGGAGTGTAACTATGACGGTAACTTTTACAGACCTCAAAGCAAAGGTCAAAGAAGCGCTTACTGCGTGCAAGTCAACGATTGAGGCGGAGCTCGATAACTATGCTCTCTCTTCAGCACTTGCGGAGTACGCGAAGAAAGCGGCAACGCTCGCGGGCTACGGCATCACGGACGCCTACACCAAGTCTGAGGTTGATAGCAAAGTAGCCGCCGCGGGCTCTGGCTCGTCGGTGGACCTCTCTAACTACTACACCAAGTCTGAAGCGGACGCGGCGATTACTACAGCGATTTCCGCGATCACTGACGGCGACTCTGTGGGGTATTAAACCATGACGAAAGTTCTGACAGATCCGAAGTATTACACAGCGATTGCGAACGCTATCCGAGCGAAGAACGGAAGCACGGCGATCTATAAGCCCTCAGGCATGGCGGCAGCGATCTCGGCGATCCAGGTGGGGGGCGGGAGTGCCGCCATGTATCCAAAGATCAGGGTCAAACCGACGAAAAACCAGGTGATCCGGGCGACCCCCAAAATTAGGTCGGACATAAACAGCTCCATAACTTCTAATGATACAGATTCGGATGGGGATGGATATGTTGATTTCGATTGGCATTTGTCGCACGGCACCCCTATTCAATTTAAGGTAGCCGTTTCCGCCACCGACAACCGCAAGTATGTCTGTGGGAATCTCATCGTGAATGGAGAGAATATCGGCTCAACAACAGCGACCCTGGATATTGATAAAGACCTCACCATTGAGGCGGAAGACGCTCAGCCGATAAGTAGCTTTATGCCTGAAAGCTATGCGGTTCTGTATTCGAGGAATGCAAGCGACCATGTGCTGCGGGTAGTCTCTCCGTCACTCTCCGGAGGCGAAGAAGCCGGTACGGCTGTACTCGAAGGAACTACCTCGCTGCTGTGCAACGTTACAGATAATGCATTTAATGTAATCAACGGGCTGAAGTTGTTCGTAATTGGTGGCGGTCAGCTTCAGGAAATTTCTATTACCCTGCAAAAAGGTACCCCTGTTTCTGCAGACGTAGCTGGAGGAGAGCCGACGGCTTTCCTTGCGGCCTCAAGAAATGAAGCAATGGCCATTGTGGCCGGCCTCGGTTTTTAGTTGGCTTCAAAGAAATCACAGCGCAGAGCGCAGATGAAGGGAACGGAGGAGGAGATCGGCGCTTACGCCGGTCTCCCCGGGCAGATTGTCATCTATTCAGCAGGGTCAAAATTTTTAAGGCCTTCCGTATTTATCATGGCAACCCCTTAATTATCATGGCTGGGCAGCGTAACTTATAAGTTACAGCGTGCCAAGACAATAAGCAGAGACTATTGCGCTTATGGTGGATCTGATTCCTGATTTTTCATCCCGCGTTTTTCTGGCGGTTGGCGGGATTCTGGGAGCCTTGTGCTCCTTTCTTTTTGGCCCGGTCGATGACGCCATTCAGTGGCTCCTTGTTTTTATCGTGGTGGACTACCTATCGGGAACCTTTGCGGCTTTAAAGAGCGGCCAATGGAACTCCAGGACTGGATTCATCGGGATTACCAAGAAGATCATCATCCTGAGTCTCGTAGCGTTGTGCCATGGACTCGATACCACTTCGATCATCCCTTTTGTCAGCATAAGGGACGTAGCGGTCTTCGCCTTCTGCCTGAATGATTTCGGCAGTATTTTAGAGAACATCGAGAAATTGGGATATGGATCATTAATCCCCGACCCAGTAAGAAAGATGCTGAAGGCGATGGAAAAGAAGTCTGAGGATATGGTCTCTGGCGTGGTCGATGGAAGCCAGGGAGAGATACACAGAACCAAAGTAGAAAAATAATTCGATCTTGAACGCGACTATTCCCCCGAGAGGTTTCTCTCGGGGGATTTTTTTGGAGAGACGTATGGGTAGTGATATCAGGAAGTCCTTTTCCGACTGGGATCCGTCCAGCGCAATTGGCTTCGTGAAGAAGTTCGAAGGATGTCGTCTTTGCTCTTATAAGGATCCGGTCGGCGTGTGGACCGTGGGGTATGGCGCCACACGCCTGGCGTCTGGCAACCCCGTTATGCGAAATGTCCGGATTACGCAGGAACAGGCAGATGATTTGCTTAAGTCGGAGCTCGAGAGATTGAGGGGCGTTCTGGCGCAGTGCATCCGGGTCCCAGTAACTGAAGGGCAGTTTGTAGCGCTCATCGACTTCGCTTACAACTGCGGAGAGGGAGCACTGCGGAGATCTACCCTCCTCAAGCTCCTCAATGCCGGCAAGGTAATTAATGCGGGGTATGAATTCAAGCGTTGGGCGCGAGCGGGAGGGATAGAACTCCCCGGACTGGTCCGTAGGCGTGAGGCAGAGAAAAAGATCTTTCTGGGAGAAGAGGAACCGTGATCGATCTTGAAAAAATGAGTGAGACTTTCAAGTGGGTTGGAGCGAGTCTGGCTGTGATCGCTTTGGGAGCCGGGGCTTATCACTACGGATACACGTCTGCGTCCGATAAATACGAGAAGCTCATCGCAGAGAAAGAGAAAGCTGACTCTGATGCCCTTACGAAGGCTCTGGAAGCTTCAAAAGCGAAGGAAAGAGAAGATGCAGAGAAGATTGCCAAGGCGCTCGCCGAGCGTGACAAAGCGCTTTCTGATGCCGCTACTCTGCGGAGTACTGCTGTCCGGGTGCGCGACGCCGCAGACACCAGAGCCAAGAGTGATCTGCAAGCAGCCAGAGATACCGGAGACCGTACTCAAGAGCGCCTCGCCCGATGCGAAAGCCTACTCGGAGAAGGCGC
>CDYL01021622.1_pt1 | contig 30084 bp, 28 predicted proteins | sample 557761 | NCBI WGS metagenome assembly CDYL01 (sample SAMEA3182104, study PRJEB8094) | gut metagenome | biome: human; feature: gut; material: Stool; isolation source: human stools | place: Canada | collected 2013-02-12 | reverse complement strand
CTCCCAATTTGCAGAAAGTGGTCTGGGACGTATCACGATCAATGCAGGAAAAAGCCGTAGCTATGGTGCAGAAGCAGCCCTTCGTGCCAGTGTGACAAAAGAACTTAGCCTGAATGTCAGTTACGGATATACGTATGCCACCTTTACGGATTATGTAATCACCGAAGAGCAAAAAGACGGCACTTTTAAAGTAACCGCAGATTATAATGGCAAATATGTTCCCTTTGTCCCCAAACATACCTTAAATATCGGAGGAGAATACGCCATCACCTGCAGTCCGCGCTCTATCTTCGACCGGGTTGTATTCCAAGCTAATTATAACGCTGCCGGACGTATCTACTGGACTGAACAAAACGATGTCAGCCAATCTTTCTATGGCACACTCAACTGGAGAACGAATCTGGAAATCGGTGACGCAATGATTAGTTTCTGGGCACGCAACTTCTTGAATAAAGAATATGCCGCCTTCTATTTCGAAACAATGAACAAAGGTTTTATGCAGAAAGGACGCCCAATGCAATTTGGGGTAGATCTCCGCTGCCGATTCTAATCATTTTCACTCATAGAGATATTATTTAGTCATTTTATTGTCAGCTAAAGATTTCATCCATATAGAACAATGATTATCAGTCCATTGACACCTGACAATAACCCAAAGACAGGCTGACAATAAAAGATTCGGACTTTTATTGTCAGCCTGTCTCTTATAGATTGATGGCATGGAATACGTGATAGAAGAACGTATACCTCTATGAAGTATGCATTATAAAGCCGTTATACTTAATTAATCCAATAGGCATTGTTCTCTTAACCCTACGCTATCTTTACCTTTCCATGGCTGTGGTAGCTTCTCTTCACGGCCGTGGAGAGATCTCGTCACGGCTGTGGGAAGAAGTCACCACGGCCGTGGGAAGGTAAAGATAGCGGTACCTTCACACAACTATACCGGCATCTTAACGGAACTATACCGGTACTCTGGCATTACTTTACCTACAGTTTCCTATTGGTTTGCTTATATCTAAGATTATCTTGTCCACATCTAATACACTTCAACTACACTCCATCACAATTAAGCTAGTTTCTCTGTTCCATCAGGTACACGCGTCATCTGATAAGCGATACGCTCTGTCCCATTCTTTACATAAATGATGCCACAGCGTTGAAAACCATACTTCGTCAATATATGCTGCATAACTTTATTGTCCCGATGAGTATCTACCCGGAGGTTGGGCCAACGTTCGAAACACCAGTTCAAGCAGGTTTCCGATACCCCCTTCTGTTTTCCGTTCGTTGCCAGCCGATGAATCACTCCATAAGGTTCATTATTGAGCCACGTACCTTCATATATTTGTTGATAAGTAGGGTCGTCGCCCAAGATGAAACAAAAAGTCCCCAAAATTTCTCCCTGTTCATCTATGCAGACAAAGCTATGTCCATCTTCAATTTCCTGACGAATCAATACTTCAGAAGGATAACCGTCAATCCATTGAGTAGTATTTCCGGTTGCACGCATAAAGGCACGGGCATAGTCATAAATCTCCATCACTAAAGGGAGATCTTTTATTTCGGTAGATCTGATTTCCATCATTTGAAAAGTTATTCAAGAATAAAACAGATAATAAAATTACTCATTGATAGCTCCACAATGGGGGCATACACCTTTTTGCTTCAACTTTTCCCCACAACGCCCACAACGATACTTATACCCAATGTTCCGATGGACTTTCTTCGCAAAAACCAGCATAAAAAAGGCAAGGAACAGATAACCGATATAAATATGTGTCATCAGGATAAAGAAGAAATAGCAGAAAATACAACAAGACATCAACCCCAGCAGATAAAAGATAGCTGCAGCGGGAGTCAACTGTCGGAACAAATCATCCAGCACCGCCAAAGCGACTATCAAAAACAGCCAAATACTCAACAAGAAGACAGAGAGAATAAAAGGAACTTTGAACGGCGACAAAGTAGGATTGAAATAAAAATGCTCCCACGTTTCCGGCACAAAGACCTGCATCGATTCGTAAATCGTTGCACTGAAAGCCATCAACAAACAGAGAAATAACGGATAAACACTATCTATATCATTAAAATAGACCATCTGCAACTGCTTTCGACGAAAAGCGCGAAACAGATATACACCGACGAATAAAGCGAAGATGATAATGAAATAAGAAGCATGCGTATCACTGAAAAGATGAATGGCCTGCGAAATACTATCAGTCGGCACAAATGACTTCTTGAGTTCTTTTTCACGTATCCAGCCCTGTTCATCCTGTGTGTGAGCCAGCTTCACCCAAACACTGTCTACACTATCGGCAGGGTGAACCGCAAACTCTGCCACCACTACCCTATCCCCTTTATTCAACTGAATAAAAGTATCTTTTATCGGAAGACATTCCAAAGAGATGGAATCATCGACTACTTCCAAGTTTGTATTCCATGTATAATGCCGTTCGTACAAGTAAGTCAACGAGTCTTTCGTCTTCTTCGACAGTTCTTCCGAATCCAAAGCCGGTGCTTTATAATAACAAGATGAGAGCAAAAGTAAACATAGTAGGAGGTTCATCACTGTTTTCATCACTATTTTCACCACAGAGGACGCAGAGGACACAGAGGATAAAAAGGATAAAGAGGGTAAAAAGGGGAAAGAAGGTAAAGAGAAAAACTTTCTACACTTTTTCCAAAAAACACTCAAACAGTCTGTATCAGAAGAATGAGTGAAGATGTTACCTCCACTATATCCTCTGTGTCCTCTGCGTCCTCTGTGGTGAAAACTGTGGTGAAAATTGTGAATAATGATTCTCATTGAGCCGCTTTTACTTTCATTTGACAATTCTTACAATCAAATTCCAGACGAAAACGTTTGCCGTCATTTGACACCAGGTAATAGGGTTCTTTATAAGGTGAACGTACCCGTTGATGGATGGGACACCATCCCATACTGTAACGCAAACAATGTTTGCAGAACATCAGTACCGCATCTTCCACCGCTTCTTTTTCGTAAGCCGCTGCTACCTGTTGAACCCCATGCTCCTGATAGAAAGAGGCTGCACGAGTATTCATGACATTTCCCAGATAGGTTAGCGTCGTTTGTGGAAAAGCATGATTGGTTGACTTCCATACCGACAATTCCTGACGGTAATTGATTCGACGGGCAGTTATTAACCGGTCGATTGCCTGCCGGCGGAAATCGGCTAATACCGAAGCCGGCAGAAACCAGTTGTCGGTAAAAGAGATTTCTATTTCTTTTGCTTCGAAAGGCGTATTCCCCAATTTGGACAGTTGCGTTTTCAGGTTGTCCGTCTGCGGAGTCCGGGCCGGCTCTTTTTCACGTGGAAGGGTGATTGTGACTCTATTATCATCTTCGTCAGTCAATGTCAAAGAGAAACCGGAATGATGGTCGGCAAGCAACATTCGCACTGCGATTTTCCTTTCGGCAGACTTACGGGAAAGCACTCGTTCAAATTCCTGGTCGAAATTACGATATAATGTGGTACGAGGCTTGATGCGAGGCATTTCCTGTGGATATAGTTTGTTGCTGTCCACCCGGTTGATGCGGAATCCCTGTAAACGTCCCTGTTCGTCGATATAACAAACACCGTCTCCATTGTTAAAGGATTTAAGTCCCGCAACCGTCAGATAATTGCCGCGAATCTCCTTCACAGTCCCCATCTCCTCGCCCAACGACTTGGGAGTGTCGAAAGAGAAAATCTCTTTGTCACGTCCATGCAGGAAATAATGTGTGAATCCACGGCTGAAACTCTTATCCAGTTGCGGCTTAAACTCGAAATTGCACGTACCCGAAGAAGCCCTTACATATTCCGGACGACGGGCAAAGATGGCATCCAGCTTTTGACGATAAGCGGCCGTTACATTCTTCACGTAAGAAACGTCTTTCAGCCGCCCTTCTATCTTGAACGAGGAAGCTCCGGCATCCAGCAATTGCTCCAGTTCGTCACTTTGATTCATATCTTTCAGGGAAAGCAGATGTTTGTCTTTGACAATCACTTTCCCGTCCGCGTCTACCAGACTAAAAGGTAACCGGCAGAATTGCGCACATTCTCCCCGGTTGGCACTACGACCGAAACAGGCTTGGCTGACATAGCACTGCCCGCTATAGCTGACACAAAGTGCCCCATGTACGAATACCTCTAAAGGCACTTCCGGACAATTTTCGTGTATCTTTTTTATTTCACGCAACGATAGTTCCCGCGCCAGGACTACTTGCCGGAAACCCGCCTTCCAAAGGAATTTTACTTTTTCCGGTGTACGGTTGTCCATTTGTGTACTGGCATGAAGCGGTATCGGAGGAAGATTCAACTTCGTGATCCCCATGTCCTGCACAATCAGCGCGTCTACGCCAATCCGATAAAGTGCATGAATCATCTCCTCCGTCTCTTTCAACTCTTCTTCTTTCAGAATCGTATTGACCGTGACATAAATACGTGCATGATACAAATGGGCATGCTGCACCAATGCTTCAATATCTTCCAATGAGTTCACAGCCGCCGCACGGGCACCGAACTTCGGAGCACCGATATATACTGCATCTGCCCCATGATTGATAGCTTCAATGCCACATTCCAGGTTTTTCGCCGGAGCGAGAAGTTCTATTTTACGCTGCTTTATCATTGAATATCGTTGATGTTGTAAGGTGTTTCCTGATAAACGAAGTAGTTCAGCCAATTGGAGAACAACAAATTAGCATGAGCACGCCAACGTACCAACGGGCCTTTTTCAGGATCATTGTCTATATAATAATTGCGGGGCATCTCTATCGGCAAGCCTTTATCGAGATCGCGACGGTATTCCGTGTCCAGTGTCAGCGGAGAATATTCGGAGTGTCCCGTGACAAAGAATTCACGACCGCCCCGTGCCATTGCCATATAGACACCGGCATCTTCCGATTCGGAAAGCAACGTCAATTCCGGAACTTTCAGAATGTCTTCCCTGCGTACTTCTGTATGACGGCTATGCGGCACATAGAAACAATCATCAAAACCACGGAAGATGGAGTGGAAAGGTTCCAATACCCGATGTTCAAAGATACCGAACATCTTCTCTTTCAACGGATATTTAGGAACTCCATAATGATGATACAATCCGGCCTGCGCAGCCCAGCATATATATAAGGTAGAAGTGACATGCGTACGTGCCCAATCAAAGATTTCCGTAATCTCATCCCAATAGGTCACCTCTTCGAAGTCCATCTGTTCTACAGGAGCTCCGGTGATAATCATACCATCATACTTCTCGTGACGCATCTGGTCGAAATCCGTATAGAACGTTTTCATGTGTTCTATCGGCGTATTCTTTGACGTGTGGCTCTTGATCTTCATAAATGAAATCTCCACCTGAAGAGGTGTGTTGGAGAGTAAACGCACCAAGTCTGTTTCCGTTGTAATTTTCAACGGCATCAGATTCAGAATCACAATCCGTAGCGGACGAATATCCTGTTGCGTAGCGCGAGAAGTGTCGATCACAAAAATATTCTCTTCCTTCAAAAGCTCTATCGCAGGTAGTTTATCGGGTAAATTTAAAGGCATAATCGCTATATATTAGTAATTTGAGTGCAAAAATACGAAAAATATAGCAGATTATAGGGAGGTAGCTTATTTAGAAGACGTACAAATTAAGTCAATTTAAACATAGAAGCATAACAACCAATCAATAAAAGCCTTATTTTTGCCGAAGAAATTAGTACTAATAATTTAAATCTTAGAAAAATGGCATACGTAATTAGTGACGATTGTATTGCTTGCGGAACTTGCATTGACGAGTGTCCGGTAGAAGCTATCTCTGAAGGTGATATCTATTCTATCAACCCAGATGTATGTACTGACTGTGGTACTTGTGCAGACGTTTGTCCGTCTGAAGCAATTCACCCGGCTGAATAATACAAGTTACAAAAAGAGTATAGGCTGCTTTCTATGGAAGGCAGCCTTTTTTTATTCCTCTTTCTTCACCACAGATTACACAGATTAACACAGATTAATTCACAATCACACGGATAGAAAAATACAAAGAAGTTCCTTAAACAAAAAATCACCCTTACTGCATACTGTAGTAAGGATGATTTTATTAATCTAATATTTTTCAGACAGACAATCTCTTTTCAATCTGTGTCAATCTGTGTAATCTGTGGTGAACTATTATTTCAACTTAGCCAATGCTTCTTTGATACGACGGATAGCCTCTACGATATTTTCATCGCTTGTAGCATAACTCATACGGATACATTCAGGAGCACCGAAAGAGGCACCACCTACACAAGCCACGTGAGCTTCTTCAAGCAAGTACATTGCCAAATCATCCGAATCTGCAATCTTACGTTCGCCGTTGCTCTTTCCAAAGAAAGCATCGCATTTCGGGAACAGATAGAAAGCACCTTGCGGAACGTTTACCTCAAATCCCGGAACTTCCTTAGCCAACTTCACAATCAGGTCACGACGGCGTTGGAATGCTTTCTGCATTTCTTTTACCGGTTCTTGTGTTCCTGTATATGCCACTTCAGCAGCTTTTTGAGAAACAGAGCAAGGACCTGAAGTGTACTGACCTTGCAACTTGTTGCAAGCTTTTACAATCCATTCCGGACCGGCAATGAAACCGATTCTCCATCCTGTCATAGCGTAAGCCTTGGATACACCGTTTACAATCACTGTACGTTCCTTCATTTCTGGGAATTGAGCGATACTCTGATGCGCACCAATATAATTGATATGTTCGTAAATCTCGTCAGCAATTACTATCACCTGCGGATGTTTAGCCAATACTGCTGACAATCCGGCCAATTCTTCTTTTGTATATACAGAACCTGTCGGATTAGACGGAGAACAAAGAATCAATGCTTTCGTCTTCGGAGTAATAGCTGCTTCCAGCTGTTCCGGAGTAATCTTGAAATCTTGTTCGATACCTGCCGAAACAATTACGGGAGTACCTTCTGCCATTTTCACCATTTCCGGGTAGCTTACCCAGTAAGGAGCCGGCACGATAACTTCGTCACCCGGATTTACCAATACAAGGATGGTATTACAAACAGATTGTTTGGCACCATTGGCACACGAAATTTGAGCGGCTGTATATTCCAGACCGTTTTCTTTTTTCAGTTTCTCAACAATAGCATTGCGCAAAGCCGGATAACCCGGTACCGGAGAGTAACGAGAAAAGTTATCATCTATGGCTTTTTTCGCAGCTTCTTTGATGTGGTCAGGAGTATTAAAATCCGGTTCTCCTACACTTAAGTTAATAACATCAACACCCTGTGCCTTGAGCTCGTTGCTCTTTTGCGACATGGCAAGCGTCGCCGATGGCGACAAGCTGTTCAAACGATCTGATAATTGATTCATTTTGTATCTATTTTATTGTTGTTGAGTGAAAATCGTTGCAAAATAAGCGATAATATTTGATATATGAAAACAAATTGGCAATTTACTTATTAAAATGTAAAGTATGCCCCATTCTTTCTTTCTTTGTTCTCAAGTATCGTTCATTATACGGATTAGGAACTGTTTCAACAGGTACATTTTCTACTATCTCCAATCCGTATGCTTCCAAACCAACACGTTTCACCGGATTATTTGTCAAAAGTCTCATTTTGTGTACTCCCAGTTCACGAAGGATTTGTGCGCCTACTCCATAATCACGTTCGTCGGCAAGGTGTCCCAAACAAATATTCGCGTCAACGGTATCCATACCGTCTTCCTGCAACTTATATGCTTTCATCTTTTCCATCAGACCGATGCCACGTCCTTCCTGATTGAGGTAAACCACCACGCCTTTTCCTTCTTTTTCGATCATTTCCATCGCTTTATGCAGCTGCTCGCCACAGTCACAACGTTGTGAGCCAAGGATATCTCCAGTAGCGCAAGAGGAATGGACGCGTACCAAGATCGGTTCGTCTTCACTCCATGTTCCTTTAAATATAGCCATGTGCTCCAATCCGTTTGATTTCTGGCGGAAAGGAATCAGACGGAACTTTCCGTGTTCGGTAGGCATATTTACTTCTACTCCTTTTTCTACAATGGATTCCTGTTTCAGGCGATAAACGATCAGGTCATGGATAGAAATCAGCTTCAGTCCGTGTTCGTCTGCCATCTGACGGAGTTCGGGCAAACGTGCCATTGTTCCGTCTTCACTCATGATTTCCATCAAGGCACCTGCGGGGTAAAGTCCTGCCAGACGAGCCATATCAATCGTAGCTTCTGTATGTCCGGCACGGCGAAGTACTCCTTTTTCTTGCGCGTACAACGGATTGATGTGTCCGGGACGCCCGAAAGTAGCCGGTGTAGAAGTCGGATCGGCCAACGCCTGAATAGTAGCGGCACGGTCGGAAGCGGAAACACCTGTTGTACAGCCTTCCAATTTGTCAATAGTAACCGTAAAAGGAGTTCCCAACACGGAAGTATTATCACTTACCTGATGCGGTAAATCCAACTCCTTGCAACGAGACACTGTGACAGGTGCACAAAGTACGCCACGTGCATGTTTCAACATGAAATTTACTTTTTCGGGAGTTATCTTTTCAGCTGCAATAATCAAGTCGCCTTCGTTTTCGCGGTCTTCATCATCCACTACTATGACAAACTTGCCTTCTTTGAAGTCGGCAATCGCATCTTCTATTCTATCCATTTTAATAGTCTCTTTCATAACACTTATTTATTGATTTTCTGTATGATGAATTGAATTTGTTCATTGTTCTTTATAATCCGTTCCATATCCTTAGCCAGACGAACGCGGAACGCCCAGATGCGGAAATAGAAAAATAAACCGATAGGGAAAATGACTCCGGCTACCAGATTCAACCAATATATATGGAACGGGCGCACATGAGCAGAAACGGAAATAACCGGATAATTGTTTAATGCACCGATCAAAGTGGCAGATTTCGTATTGGACATTTCTTCAACCAACGCTTCCAGCTTTTCATTGATTGCCATCACCTCGTTATCATCCTCACTCGCCATCCACAACTTAAAGTAATTCGGTGCTTTTTCCAATCGTTTCCTGGCGGCATACGCTTTACACTCTGCCGAAAGTTGTTCCAAATCACCCGTCAGACGTGCGTAATCAGGATCATGAATAATCACTTCTTTCTTAAATATATGACGCACACTACGAATTCCCACAATCTTTTTAAACCAGTTGATATAAGCATCTGCATTAAGCACCACAGAGTCTTTATTCGATTTATAAGTAAGGAAGATTCCTAACGGGGCAAGGACTGCGCTACTTGTCCACATCCCCATCCAAACAATCCACTTACCGTCGCGGGCCATTTTATATCCTGTATTATCAATGATATAATAAATGATAAACACCAACACTGATACGATGACCGGCATTCCCAGACCTCCTTTACGGATAATACCGCCCAACGGAGCTCCGATAAAGAAGAACAGCAGACAAGAAAGTGAAATTGTTATCTTCTTATGCCATTCCGTCTTATGTTTTCGAATACTATAATCATTGTTCTCCATCGTGAATTTCTTGAACCCAAGATCGTTAGCCACGTTCTCCGCACGACTGACAGCAGAAGAAATCACCTTCTGTTTCTGCGTTAAAGAGGCTACTTCGTAAAGGCTGTCTACATTATATTCATGAATATCCGCCTTTTCTATTTTGACCGTATCTTCTTTTGTCAATCCATAAGAAGGACGGAAATTTCCTTCTGCCACTTCCCTGTAATACTGTCGTCCGATACTATCTCCCACAACCGTCATCGAGTCAATGGAACTCTGCAACTGCGCCATGTCCTTAGCACTGGACTGCTTACCCATAATCTCACCATCAACCATATTGAAATCGGAATTAAACTCAATAATGGTATGTTTTTCCCTGAATTCCTCGCGTCGATAAGGTACATTCTCCGATTTCATACTTTGAGCTTTCAGATTCTCAAATAAATCTCCGCTATACAAATGCAGCCAAAGATGCTGTTTATCCGCGGTCATCTCCAAACGCCCGGAATCAGCATATATAATACGTGCTTTCTCAAAGCCATCTTTCATACTATAAATCAGCACATCATATAGCATACCGGTCTTCCGGTTCTTCTTAGCTACCTTTAAATTATAGTCCTTGATTTCAGAATAGAATACTCCTTCCGGAATGTCCAACTCCGGAGATTTTTGTTTCATCGAAAGGATCAGGGTTCCCAATTTAGCCTGGGCGATAGGACCTACTACATTTTGGAAATAGAATGAGACACCGACAAGTCCGCAAACGAAGAAAGCAAGCGGACGCATGATTTTAAGGAGAGAAATACCTGCGGCTTTCATCGCAAGCAATTCATAACGCTCGCCAAAGTTACCGAAAGTAATCAAAGAAGCCAGTAGCACTGCCAATGGCAACGATACCGGCACTAATGTTAACGCGGAATAAAAGAAGAATTGAGCCATTACGCTCATCTCCAATCCCTTTCCGACCAATTCGTCTACATATCTCCACAGGAACTGCATCATGAATATGAACAGACAGATGAAGAATGTACCAATAAAGAGCATCAAAAAACTCTTTACGATGAATATATCTAATTTCTTTATGCGTAGCATCTTAATAGGTTCGTGCAATTAGGATGCAAAATTAGCACAAAAAAAGGAGCATCGAAAATTTTTAGTTGAAAGTTAACTAAAAACCACAAGTTCTTCTTAATTTAGCTACTTGTGACTCCCACAATTCTTTCATATCATCCACTTCATCCGGCTCTGCGAAATCAGTAATTTCCAGCACATAATCACTAGTCAGCTCATTATAAGTCATCTTGATTTCAAAATAATCGCGTTCGTTTTCATCATCCTGCCAACGGAAGCGGATAAAAGAGAAAGAGCGAATGGCAATAATCTCTGCTTTCCTCTGTTCTGTCTTCCCCCAATGAAACTCTACTATTTTATCGTCAGAAATAACTTTGTCGGCAAACCAGTCCTCCAACCCGGTCGGTGTACTAATAGCTCCCCAAAGAATATTTTTAGACGTTGCATTCAACAAATACTCCAAATGAATCTTTTCCTTTTTCATAGCAATTTCGAATTGTTTTTACGTGTGCCAAGATAAATACTTTTTTCTAAATACGCCGCATAAATCAGACACTTTATTTAATTATTCTTTCATTATCGGACCTCAAACTCCCTGTTTATAGGGAAAATCAAACCCTTTCTTAAAGAAAAAACACAAAAAAGTTATGAATTGTTTTGGAGATTATAAAAAATCATCTATCTTTGCACCCGCAATCGAGAAACGATGGCGGGATAGCTCAGCTGGTTAGAGCGCATGATTCATAATCATGAGGTCCCCGGTTCAATCCCGGGTCCCGCTACCAAAGATACCCGTTAAACCTCTGATACAGAGGTTTTTTCATTTAAACAGGTAGCCAAAGGGTAGCCAAAAACAACATAACTACTACTTTTGGTATATAAGAATAACCGTTTGGGAGGCTTCCACTCTTGGGCGGTTTTTTATTTGTAGAACAACCAACAGACGCAAAAAAAGAGGCTCACCGATCCGGTTGCCTCTTACTAATTTATCCTTACTTTGATATACCACCTTATTATATTACCGAACAAATAACCGAACCTTTCCCGCTTCCTCTCTATCACCCGGCGTACTTCCGGTTCTTTCCTCACAGAACTTTCTAAACGCTTCGACATTCCCAGATGATAGGATAAACTCGATCGCAAGTTCCTTCGCTGTCATTTCCTCGATTACTCGCCTACGTAAACGCCTCATCTCTGCATCTTGATTAACCACCCGATAAAACAAACCTTGCGCCTCTATAACGTTATTATATCCCTGTAATATTAGATTGTGTATTTCGTCGTATGGATTATCAAACCCCGCCAACATAATAGGGGTAATGTCACACGCCGCACTCATGCACTCTTTTTGGTGTGCTTTCCGGTTCTTCGTGAAACGTTCTAACCGCTCCTGTTGTAATTCGATTACACTCTCCTTAGTACAACCCATATAGCCGCCGTTTGCTTCGCCTAGATGAATTGTGTTTCTATCAAGTTGCATACCTTTCACTGGGCGACCGTCCGCGTCCAAAATTACTACTTCTTCCATGATTTTATATTTTGTTAGATGTGAATAAATCGAGTTTGTAAGATGAGGCTACACACAACGCAAGCCCCGTTATGTTCGGTGCGGCTGTCTCCGCTTCCGTGGCAAATAGCAGGATAACGCCCGCTATTAGTCCGAGTAAATAAATCGCTTTCATATTGAGTAGCTTAATAGTTCGGCTTGTATACTAATTAACTTTATTACATTGGGAGTAAGCATACCGGAACGAATAACGCCGTTATCTTCCCGTAGGCTCCCGAATAGATTCTTTATAATTCCCGCATTTGCTAGATTCGCCTCGCAACTAACAGTTATTCGCCACATACCCGAATCCTGTTGAATACTGATTTCTAGTTCTTTCATTTGAATATGTATTTAGTTCGTTAATAATCAATCACCGCAATAATTTCCCCATCCGCTAAAAGATGAATAATGTTCGCCGCGACCGTAACCGTATGCTAGACATTCAGCCTCAACCTTTGCGGCACGTTCTTCACGTTCACGCTTTGCGGCTTCTACTTCCATTGCGAGGCGGGCGGCTGCCTCTGCTTCGATACGAGCGATTCGGGCGGCTATCTCCTGCGCTTCCTGTTTCTTTGCTTCGTGGTATGCGATTGTTTCGGCGCGGCGGTCTGCTATTTCTTTGTTGAACTTGGCAACTTTCCAAGCCTTTTTCAATGCTTCCGAGAAGGTCGGGTACTTTTCAGGTCTAAACTTTCTCATCGTGTGAGCTGATTTCATTATTTCACTTAAATTGTATCGTTTCATATTGCGTGATATTTAATGTTACTTTGATATCACAAAAGTAACGTTTAATATCACAACAGCAAAGTATAAGAAAGAAAACAATTGATATTTAACGTTACTTAATATAGATATTCGTGATAACATACGATACATTGTTGTATATTTGTGCCAGTAACATTTAATATCACATTAATATGAATCTAAGAGTTAAAGAAATTTGCAAGGAAAAAGGAATTACCATTCAAGAGCTTGCCGATAATATGGAAATGAAAAGGGAGAGTTTAAGCCGTGCTATTAACGGAAACCCCACTCTTGAAACCCTCGAAAAGATTGCTAGCGCTTTAGGCGTGAACATCTCGGAGCTATTCGACCAACCAAAGAACAATACAGCCGGAATCACGTGCCCGCACTGCGGAAAGAATATCAATATCAAAATAGAACTATAATTTTTTATAATACCATGGATACTACACACACTCAATTCATAGCTAGTATAATCCTTCCTTTAATGTTGTTGATTTGTACGGCAGTCTATACAGTGATAAATTATAAAATGCTTAAAGAAAGCAAGGCTACACGATTGCAAAAAATAACTCCTAATATTGTGGCGTATTTGTCTACACCGGAAATCAACGGAAACCCCGTTTTAATTCTTTATGTAGCAAATCTTGGTGAAGGAGTGGCGCGCAATGTCAGATGTGAGATTTTTAAAGACCTTGAAAATATCGACGACATACTATTACAAGAACGTGGAATATTTAAGTCTGGTATTGAGGTATTTCCACCACAATATAAGTTGCAATATTTCTTAGTTACAAACTGCGCGCATTTTGATTTCTCTAGAAAAGATGCCTATATTGAGTTTGATATACTCTATGAAGATATTATTGGTACAGAGATACGCGATCATTTTAAATTATCGTTTAACACAATAGACGGACAAAGCTCTGCAATACCGCCAATTGATTATAAAAATAGCGTCACATATTATCTTAAAAGTATAAATGAAACATTGAAGAAGAAGGGATAATTTGGGCTGTCTGATTGGCTGTCTGATTGGCTGTAAATTTTACAGTAGTAGACGCTGCAACTATTACGGGCGTACTATCTACCGTAAAATTTACGGTAGTTGTTGCGGTAGTCAGTAGCGAAGTACGAAAAAATCGTAGTGGACTACTTTGGTGCAGGCTATCCGGTCGCCCGTTGCTTGCTTAGTTGGTTGACTTGCGTGTCTGCCTGCGTTTCGTTAGTGTTTCCTTGCTGTTTCCTTACTGTTTCCTCAACGCCTACAAGGTTGATGTTATATGATTGTATGTCATTCGCTTAAGGTGTTTCTTTACTGTTTCCTTTTGCGTATCGTCTGTCTCTTATCCTGTCCCTCGACCTGTCCCGGAATGTTCCATCTTAAAGCGGAAACACGTTGATAAATAGCAGATTAAAACGGCTGCAACCTGTCCCGCTTGCTGTCCCTCGCTTTGTCCCGGTTCGCTTTGGATTTAATCAGGGCACGCCGGGAAATAACAAAACGTTTCGACCTGATACACTTTTCTTCGTCTCACTTACTTGGTTCGGTTCGCTTCATGTTGCTACGCAAATACAAGCCCGTAGCGGAATAATCTTTCTTTGCGCGATAACTTGATAGGCGGCGAGGCGTTCGGCTGTCTTGCGTCTCCGTATTCGGTGATGAACAATATAAAGCGGGTGCGAACGTTTCGAGTCATGGCAAAGGGGGCACGATTTTTATTTTTTGACGCGACTCTGTGAAACCCACTTCACCCCATCTTTTTACACACGGGATATTTTTTTGGGGTGGGGGTGACCGTTGGGGGTGATAAAATTTGTTGCTACTCATTTTAATTCAGCAATTTAGATGCCGTATTTCGATATAAATCAATGATAAAAAAAGCACCTTTTTCCGTCCAATACATGTGCTTTGCTGTTTTGGTTTCGCCTGTGTCCGGATCGGTTCGGGTGAATGTCTTATAGCCTTCTAATCCTTTCCCTCGGAGATCGGAATAGAGAAAATATAAATCACCCTGTTTGTATTGTATTCCAGAGTCACACAGGAAACTATTTAATTTTCGGGCACTTATCCCTAGTTCGGCGGCTATTACATTAGTCGCGATTAACTTAGACGAGCGCAACACCGTATCGAAATACTCCGCTTTTGGTTGCATCACTTCAATAGCTTTTGCATTGGCATCCTTTTGAGCACGGAGCAAAACGTTTTGTTCCTGCTCGTTTTTTAGGGTGGTGAGTAACTGTATCAGGGCGTCCGGATTCTGGAACATCTGCACAACAGTTTCGGGCGTCATATACGCGCCATGTTTGCGAATACTTGGCAATATCTCTTCACATACCCAATCTTGAAAGGCTTCCGCTTGCGGTAATTTGGATCGCATTATTAATCTAAGAACGTCGCCCTCATTGATAAATGACATCTCTACTACCTGATTCGTTACTACGCCGTGTTGATTGGTTGTGCGGGCGACCCCGTCGCGCTTTGTCACTCGCTTGCAATGCTTACTAATTGCATCCCTAGTATTTGCGTATCCCAATGCTCGCGCCACATCTACAGCCGCAAATAAAGGTTCTCCGCTTTCACTTGTTGCGGTTCTTACTTCTCCGAATCTCTCGTTTTTGAAAATAGTAATCTCGTTCATCTTAATTTGATTTTAAATTGTGTTTACTGCTGTTTAAAGAATCGTGATTCATGGAGCGTTTCGGCTTCACATACTCGAAATGCTTTTCAGAGTCGGACAAATCACTGAACATCATTTCGATTTCTTCCGGCACTGGTTCAATCTCCGTATCATTGTCCGGATCGGCAACACGAAGAAAGCAGGATAAAATATACTGCATGATTTCGTAATTGCTTTTAAACTTGAACTTTTTGCGGATTTCGTCAAGTCGCTCCCATTGCTTCGGGTCGATACGTACCGGAACTTTCTTTGTTTCTCCCATTGCTTTGCGCCGTTCGGCTTTTTTTATTGCATCCATAGTTTTAATGTGTCATGTGTTAGTATTCGTTTTATCATTGTTATAAAGCCTCATCCTGTGTTGAGTTCAGCCGGATCGGGCGGCTTTCCTCTACATTTTCCGGTGTTTGAATTGGTGTTGTACTTTTTCGCATTGAATAATGGCGGGTTGTTGGAGTTTGGTTGTGGTTCGTTTTCCGGTGATGAAAATGCAACCAAAACGCCCTTTATCTTAATTCCGTTTTGGTTGCACTTTTCACTATTTGATGAGGCATACAAAAACTCCGTTTCGGTTTCACTTTTGGCATTTCGTTCCTGTTGGATATTGTTGCTTTCATTTACTTTATCATCGAAATTTTCCTTTGCAAAAACGCCGTTTCGGTTGCATTTTTCGTTATCCATGTCTCGCAGATACTTACATTCTATTGAAATGAGATTTTTTAAATTCTCTTTTATCTGTGTAGCTCCGATCCGTTCGGCTAATGCAATAAACTTCTTTTTCATCCTGCATCGTTTAACCTTGTCAAGTGCTTGCCAATCATCACCAAGAAATAACGCAAATAAATCTCGTTCTTTCTTGCTTAATCTTTCCAATGGTACAGCCTCAACAATTACAACATCTTCCAACGTATCGAGCAAAAGAGCCTCAAACCTTTCCCAAACATCGACACTAAGCAAGTATCCCAACATTGGCGTATAGATGTGCTTTTTCTTTAAATATGTATTTGTTGCGCTTATCTCAATACGTAGAATACTATCAAAGCCCGATACGCCGCACTGTTTTCCCTTATCGTATATTTTTAGCTTATACGAATCGGCTTCGTAGATAAGCCCTATCTTTCCTATCGGAGTAAATGTATAACCCTTGTACATTCTTATCGCTTTCAATATTCGTTGCGGATCATAGGGTAGTTTTAAATTTACGCCAAATTCGACGCTATAAAGGCGCGTAATATCGGAATTAATCCCGTAGACTTTTTGCAATTCAGTGAACACCCGGTACAAGTCAGACAGCCGGAAAGAATCGGCATTATGTAAACCGCCGTTAGCATACTTATGTAGGCTACCGTGTAAATTACATAATTTGCGGATTTCTCCCGTAGTTACGTCTACTCTGTCAGTGAAACCAAATATCAGCCCCTCAATGTTGATATAAACCGCTTTAGGGCTTATATCAACACCTAGTTTATTGGCTAATTGGTGCACATCAAGGGCTAAACTACTTGTTTTAAAGCCGTCGATCATTGAATAAAATATATGTGATTGTTATACTCTCGCCCGGTGATTCATTGTGTAGGTAGTCGCCTTCATTGCGATTTCTTCCGATGTAGACACGCGATTCTGTAAAAGCCACGCGGACAGCTCATCACGTTTGAAATAAATCATTTTCCCGTTTGGTTTATAGTGTATCACTTTTCCGCCGGACGTTAATTTATAGAGATGTGAACGCGTTACACCCATAAATACGCACGCCTCATCAAAGGTTAATATTTCCTTTGTTCCTAATCCGGCTAATAAAATAGCCCGCTCTAATTTTAATAATCTTTCTTCTGTTGTCATGTCCTACTAATGTTTTATTTTGGTTCATTAATAGGCGTGCACGCCTTATATTTGGCTGTAATTACATGACAAAGATATAAAAGAGAAATTAAAAGCAAGATACTTTGCTTAGAAAGCTATGTGTAATTTAAGTATTGATTAATTAATTGACTTTTCCGATAAATAAATAAACAAACGAATAAACAAACCGCATATTTTACTCATTATAAAGCAATTACAAAACAATATTGTATATTTATCATGCTTTCGTCCCAACTGATTTGTTTAAATATATTCCTTTTACATAAATAAATTACATGACAATTTTACGCAATCCATTTATTTATAACGTTTTAGATTGTTTTTTATTTCTTCTAAATCATAATAATAAGGTACATAAAGGCGACCTCTAATCTCTTTATTAGCACTTATAAAATACCAAACCTCATGCGGAATATGTCGAATTATTATATTTTTTTTCATCCACTTATGTACGGTTGGGACTGATACACCGAGTATTGCTGCTAGTTTTAAAGTGTTACCTACCGCGCTTCTTCCTTTTTCTGCATCTCCGGTTCTTCTATCTATGTATATTTTTATATATCTTACAGAATGAACCTTATCAACTATTCCAGATAGAGCTTCTTTCATAATATCGCTTATTTCCTCTCCCGTCGCTACACTATTTTGATATTTTATAATATTAGCAATTATTTCCCTAGCTTTATTAATCCTATTCCCCACCCTGTTAGGTTGGGGTTTCTTGTATTCTCTTAATAGACTTATAGCTATTTGAAAATCCTTTTTATTAATCAGTCCGTTTATAGATACAGACTCTTTTAGTAACTTGTCTATATCTTCCTTGCTTATATACGCGTTTAGCATAACATTACAATTTAAGTTTCGGCAAACTATTTATAGCAGCTTCTTTCAAGCTATCAACGGCGCGGGTGTATTTCTCCGTATGCTTCAATCCGCTATGTCCCAACAAACTTGCAACGGTTTTAATATTAGCCCCATTGTTCAGGATATTCACCGCAAAGGAATGGCGGGCGCAATGCCAAGTTATATGCTTTGTTATTCCCGCCCGCTTAGTCCAACGCCTTAGCGCTTTAAGGCACATTGTAGCACTTGGCAATCTGAAAATAGTTTCTTGCTCGTATTGTTCCGTATGAGGTTCTCCGATCAACTGTAACAAATCATCATTTAAAGGAATCACAACCCCACTATTTGCGCTATGTCCCTTTGTTTTATTCTGCTCGAAACTAAGTATTTTATTTGAGTAGTCCACATTCGAGTATTTCAAATCCTGCACATCACAAAAACGAATACCCGTATATAAACAGAATATAAACGCCCGCCTTATTTCGGGATTCTCGTTATCATAATGCGTACTTATCAAAGCTTGCATTTCCTCTAATGAAAGAACATCCTTTCTTAAGACTTGTTTATCGCACTTACAAACAATACCTTTGCACGGGTTCTTTGCTATTACATCGTTATCTACTGCGTAATTGATAACCTTTTTAAACTTGCTATAATAATCTAATGCGCCCTCGCCCTTGCTCCTACTCTGCAAGTATTCTACGAAAAGAGACACCATGTCTTTTGTAATTTGTTCGGGCTTAAGGTATGTACTATATTGTGGGTATTCTATTTTCAGGAAGTCAATAAAACGGGTTAATACACCTTTCATCATTCGAACATCTTTCTTTGTGTATCGGTCGTTATATGCTTGAAAATAATCAAGAAAATTAACCTTTCGCTCTTTCCTCAACCTGTATCCGGTAATGTTTTCCAACAATTCTTGACTACGTTCAAACCGAATCTTTTTTGCTAGTTCTAATGTTTCTTTATTTTGCTGTCTTTCAAGTGGGGTTCTTGGAGCTTGCCAAAGATAAAGTTTTAAAGCCTCTCTCTTTCTGTCTTTCTTGGCTACCGTCTTATCTTTCGACTCATCATATACCATTATATACCCCAAATAATAATCAAGAAACAAGCTTTCTCGACCGTCAGAAAGTATCTTTGCCCCTAATTTCGGATTATCCGTATCGTCCGTGCTTATCATATAAGTATTATCAGACCTTACCACTTTCTTTGCTGCCATGCTTTATAAGTATTCAAGTTGCTTTTAGTTTCCTTTATTTGCAAAGATACATATTATTTTCTATCCGGGTAGCCAAAGGGTAGCCAAAAGAACGAAAATAGATGAAAAATAAGGGCAACAAAGGAAAAATTAGAAATCATTTCCCATTGATTTTCAACCATATAGTATCTTTTATTTTCTTTTGTTTATTGGGTTTTGTAGCGGGTCCCGCTACTTGATAAGAATAAGGCATTTGAGAGGCTTCCACTCTTGGGTGCCTTTTTCTTTTATACATCAATTGGTGCCGGTTTACACGGCTCAGTTTACACCAACGCAAATCATATATCAATCAGATTAAACATCTGTCAAATTCAATGTGGCAAGGTTCAACATATTAAAAAAAATAGCCTCAACTTACAAAAAATTGAGGCTATCGAAATATCACTTAAAAAGTCTCTCTATTCCCATTCTATAGTCGCATTAGGTTTCGGAGACATATCATAACAAACGCGATTTACATTCTTCACTTCTTTCAGTATACGGTCTGTTATCTTCATCAGGATAGGCCATTCTATCGGTTCGATAGTAGCCGTCATAGCATCTACCGTGTTGACAGCGCGAATAATCACCGGCCAATCAAAAGAACGGGCATTATCACGTACACCAACAGATTTAAAATCGGGTACTACTGTAAAGTATTGCCATACCTTTTTATCCAATCCGGCAATCTGAAACTCTTCACGCAAAATAGCATCGGACTCACGTACAGCCTCCAAACGGTCACGCGTTATAGCACCTAAACAACGTACGCCCAAACCTGGACCAGGGAAAGGTTGACGGTAAACCATCTCATAAGGCAATCCCAACTCCAAGCCACAAGCACGAACTTCATCTTTAAATAATTGGCGCAACGGCTCCACAAGCTCGAACTTAAGGTCTTCAGGCAGCCCACCTACATTATGGTGAGACTTCACCATTTTAGCAGTTTTCGTTCCACTTTCCACAATATCCGGATAAATAGTCCCTTGCCCCAAGAAGTCAATACCATTCAGCTTACGTGCTTCTTCTTCGAACACACGAATAAACTCACCACCAATAATTTTACGTTTCTGTTCCGGATCTTCCACACCTGCCAGTTTATTCAAGAAACGATCGGTTACATCTACATAAATAAGATTTGCTTTCAACTGGTTGCTGAATACCTCAACCACATCTTCAGACTCTCCCTTACGCATCAAACCATGATTAACATGTACGCAAACCAGATTGTTACCAATTGCCTTCAGAAGTAAAGCTGCTACCACAGAGCTATCAACTCCACCCGACAGAGCCAACAATACTTTCTTATCGCCCACCTGACGCTTAATCAACTCTATCTGATCATTGACAAAGTTCTTCATGTTCCAGTTAGCTTCAGCTTTACAAACATCGAAAACAAATGATTTCACTGCCGCCTTTATAGCCTCAATATCATCCGCAAATTCTGCCAACTTCACTTCACAAGTTGCTTTATCGTGACCTGCAGCCATGACGGGAATCCCCAAAGTATAGATAGCTGGATTTACATCAATAGCAACGCCATCAATTACATTATTCGGTCCACCATTAATTATAATACCCTTTACATTGGGCAATGCTTTCAGTTCTTCCACTGTGATATCGTGAGGATAAATCTCACTATAAACTCCTAATGCACGGATGGCGCGAGCCAACACCGTATTCTCATGACTACCCAAGTCAAGGATAACAATCATATCCTGCTTCATCTGATTTTGGTTGTTTTTTAAGTTATTGTATTGTTTATTATTCACTATCGTTTCCAAACGGTCTGCAAATATAAAGATTTTTAGAGAGACTATAATACATTGATTCTCTAAAGTTTCAGAACAGAGTCGCGTTTTTTTGCTGTTATAGTATTCAATTCAACAAAGAATTAAAACAACATAGGAAGTAGATAGCAATAACCCAATTCTTTCATAGACTCCTTCAAAACTACGCCTTCAACCGCATCACAAACCGACTCCCCTTACCCAATTCGCTCTCTACCATCAGCGTACCGCCATGAGCTTCCACAAAATCCTTGGAAATAGATAATCCCAAACCACTGCCTTGCACTTTCGTTCCGGGTACACGGAAATAGCGGTCAAAGATACTTTTGTGGTAACGCGGGTCAATACCTTTGCCAAAGTCTTGGACATACAATTCAATCCAGTTTTCATCCTGTTTAGCACCAATAACCACATGCCCGTTTTCTTTTGAATAACGAATAGCGTTACTTAACAGATTCGTCAATACCCAAGCAATCTTCTCGCTGTCGACAAACAGTTTACCGATTTTCTCCTCCGGATACTCCACTTCTATCTGAATATTAAACTTATCCGCTTGCACCTGATTAGCTTTGATCGCATACTCAATCAATTCAATCGGTTTGGTGATCTTCGGCATCAACTGTAATTTACCAGCTTCCACCTGCGTCATGTTAAGCAATTCTCCGGTGATACTTAACAAACGTTCGCTATTCTCCTTGATACTCTTTGAAAGCTGTTCCTGCTCATCATTCAGCGCACCGACACGCTTATCCTCAAGCAGTTGTAGACTCATCATAATAGCAGCAATCGGAGTTTTCAATTCATGAGAGATCGTTGAAATAAATGTAGTCTTGGCAGAATCCAGTTCTTTGAATTCCGTGATATTCTTAAGTAAAATGACATCACCCAGTTTGTGAGGTTCCCCTTTTTCAGCCTCCGTATTAATAATCGGGACATAAGAGACCTTAAAATAACTTTCCTTATTATCCGCATAAATTTTTAAAGCCTCTTTCTGATCGCTTGGCGTCACCAACTCACGAATTAGTCGGCGGAGCAGGTCATTCTTCAAAGAAAGTTCCTCTGCCGATTTACGAATCACATTCTCCCGTTTCATATTCAGAATACTTAAGGCTTCATCATTGATAAACAAAACCTCACGTTCTGTATTCAGACCGATAATCGGGTCGTTAATACTGTTAACAATAGCTTCTATAAACTTTTTAGCAGAAAGAATATCCGACAAAGTACTGGCACGATATTCAGTCAAACGCTCCGCCATCCGGTTGAAACTGTCAGCCACTTCACGGAACTCTTCATTGTCACTCATGTCGAGACGCTTCTCATAGTTATGATTGGCTATTTCAAGAATTCCTTCTTTCAGTTCCTTAATCGGCTTGCTGATAGAACGAGGCAACCAATAAAGCAATATCAGTCCGGTCAAGATACAGATTCCCCCTGTTATGGAGATCCATAGCAATGCACGTTCCAAGGCAGGCATAGCAGCAGGACTATCAGGCTCTGTCGCAGTCAGAGTTTGAAGATTCACTACTGAAAGTGTTACCAACAAAATAATCATTCCTGCCAACATCCCAATGCCAAGAATCAGTTTCGTTTTAATATTCATAACGTTCATACGATTAATATTATGCAAGTATAATCAAATCTACATTAGCTTGCGACAAATTATTTAAAAACTTTCTATATTCCAGTATAGAACAAATAGCGTACGGTAGCCTCAAATTAGGAGTTCCCATACACACTGTCGATATCTGTTTCTCTTTACAAACCTTGACGATGCTCCCCAAAATGTCTTTCGACTGCACCTGGACAACTTCTCCCCCAAGTTCCGCCACCAGTTTAAAATGATTCAACAAATACCGTTGACTGGCCAAATCAATTCGATCCATACTCTCTCTCGGAGTCTGAACATACAAAGCTATAAAAGTAGTATTATACCGGGTTGCCAACTTTGCCGCCTTTCTGATAATTCGTCGGGGTGTTTTCTCGTGACTACTGATACAAGCCATAAACTTCTCATGCCGAAGTCCGACGGCTACTCCCATCATCACTTCATTCTCCACCTTTTTTTCTACCCGCAACGCCACTTCCTTCAGAGCCAACTCACGCAATTGAAGAATATTCTCGGTTCTAAAGAAATTATCCAATGCTGTCTGAATCTTTTCCGGACGATAGATCTTTCCCGCTTTCAAACGGGCAATCAGTTCTTCTGCCGTCAAGTCAATATTCACCACCTCATCCGCTTCCTGAAGCACACTGTCGGGCACCCGTTCTTTCACTTCAATCCCCGTAATCTCCTGCACTTCTTCATTCACGCTTTCGATGTGCTGAATATTGATTGCCGAAATCACATTGATTCCTTCATCCAACAATGTCATTACATCTTGCCAACGTTTCTCATTCAGACTTCCTTCCACATTGGTATGTGCCAATTCATCCACTATCACAATTTCGGGATGAAGGCGAATAATAGAATCTAAATCCATTTCTTCCAATTCCTTTCCCTTATAGAAGATTTTACGTCGCGGAATGACAGGAAGTCCTTGTAGCATCCCTTCCGTCCCGACACGTCCATGAGTCTCGATATAGCCGATTTTCACGTCCACACCATTTTCCAACAGTTCATGTGCCTCCTGAAGCATACGATATGACTTTCCCACACCGGCTATCATACCGATATAGACCTTAAACTTACCTCGCTGAGATCTCTTTATCAGATCCAGAAAATGCTGTACACTTTGTTCTCTATCATCCATTATGTTGCTCTGTTATTTTAAACATCCTAACCCGTAGCAATCATCACGATCACCACGGGTTCACAAAAATTCATGAGTTTATTTTATGGCCTTAAAGTTACGCCAAATACTAGATGGGCATCCTCCAAACGCGGATTCCATATAGCTTGCACAAATATAGGCAATGAAAATTTATCATTAAAATTGATAGCTTTCGTTGCTTTCAAAGCAAGGTTCGTCACTGCAAAACCATTCACATTATACTGCGGAGTTTCATAAGGAACCACTCCACAGGTAGCATTCAAGTCTACCCCTTTTACGCTGAACGGATAATTCAATTCTACATAAGAAGAATATGCCTGTTTTTCTTCCCCCTTGTCAGTCATCTTCCTGTCAGCACCGGCAAACATGGTATACCATGCAATAGACAACGGGAATTTTTCAACAGGAAGCGTATAAGCTAATCCTGCTTCAAAATGATGTCCGGTGTCGCCACTCTTAAAATGGAAATAATCATTTGTTAGTTCTCCATTAGCTACATCAGCTTGTCCGTTCCACCAAAGACTGGCTACTGAAAGTGTCGGTCCTGCTTCACCAAACTTATAAGCCGCAGTGAGGTCAATTTCTTTATTACTTTCACTCAAACTGGTTGAGCCCCATGCAATAAGTGAGAAATTACCTACGCTAAATCCCAAAGTCGGTTGAAAAGAAGCGGCCCCCCCCTGATAAATACCACGCCATACATACGAACTTACCAAATCACCTTGTATAGTAAACTCTTGTGCTTGTGCATTGCCAGTTCCCAACATACATACGGCCGCTACAGCCATTGTTCCTAAAATACTCTTTTTACTAAAAAAACTTTTCATACTTCTTATCTAATTCTATTTTATGTTCCTGTAAAAAAGCAGCGCCCCATCCCCCCCTGTTTATTTGAACCGCTGGTATCACCCAAACGATTCGGACAGGAACGCTGCTCCTGATCTTCATCTACTTATTACTTTCTTCAAGAGCTATATTCAATTTCAGCACATTCACCTTTTCTGTTCCCAACAATCCCAGGAACGGTTTTTCGATGCTTTTATCAACAATCGCTCTTACTTGTTCTTCTGTTAATCCGCGTGCTTGTGCCACTCTCTTCACTTGTACGTATGCACATTGGGGAGTAATATCAGGATCCAGCCCCGAAGCACTGGCTGTAACCATTTCGGCAGGCACATCCGCACGGTCTAAATAAGGATGATGTACAAGGAAAGTATCAATACGCGCTTTCACTTCATCCAGATATTCCTGATTCGTAGGACCTTTATTACTACCTGCAGAACTCGTAGCATCATATCCGTCACCGGCAGAAGACGGGCGTCCCCAGAAATAAATATCTTTTGTAAACATCTGACCCACATTGGCTGCCCCCACTACTTTTCCATCCAGCGTAGCTACCTCGGCATTTCCCTTATTAGGACCTGCAACCTGCGCAAACAACCACAAGATAAGGATATAGAACACGGAGAAAAAGACACAAAAAGCAAGTGTTATTTTTAATGACTTCAATAAAGTTTTCATTGCTATTGTTTTTTAATTAAAAGAATAAACCTACCAATAAATCTATCAACTTGATTCCCACAAAAGGAACAATCACACCACCCAAACCATAGATCAACAGATTACGGCGAAGTAAAGCACTCGCACCTATCGGTTTGTATTGCACGCCACGCAAAGCCAGCGGAATCAGAATCGGAATAATAATCGCATTAAAAATGACCGCTGAAAGAATGGCGCTTTCAGGACTATGCAGATGCATGATATTCAGAGCTGCCAATTCGGGAATAGCGACCATAAACAAGGCAGGAACAATTGCGAAATATTTTGCAACGTCATTGGCGATAGAGAAAGTGGTCAGTGTACCGCGTGTCATCAGCAATTGTTTACCGATTTCCACAATCTCGATCAGTTTCGTCGGATCGTTATCCAGATCGACCATATTACCGGCTTCCTTCGCAGCCTGTGTACCACTATTCATGGCTACACCTACATTAGCTTGTGCCAGAGCAGGAGCATCGTTCGTTCCGTCTCCCATCATTGCAACCAATTTACCAGCCTGCTGTTCCTTCTTGATATATTCCATCTTATCTTCCGGTTTAGCTTCAGCGATAAAATCATCCACACCGGCTTTTTCGGCAATATATTTTGCAGTTAACGGGTTATCTCCTGTCACCATGACCGTCTTCACTCCCATCTTACGCAGACGTTCGAAACGTTCCTGAATACCTGGTTTGATAATATCCTGTAACTCAATGACACCGGTCACTTTCTTGTTTACACATACTACCAACGGCGTACCACCATTACTGGAGATAGAAGAGATGACCTCTTCCACTTCTTTCGGGAATTCATTTCCTGCACCTTCCACCATCTTACGGATAGCGTCGAAAGCACCTTTACGAATTTGCGTTCCATCTGCCAGGTCTACTCCCGAACATTTGGTTTCAGCCGTAAATTTAATCATACGCGCTCCTGTTGTATTCAGGTTACGCATACGGATGCCCGACTCGCGTCCCAGTTCTACGATAGATTTACCTTCCGGCGTTTCATCGGACAAGGAAGACAACAGACAAGTCTCTACAAAATCGTGCAAATTGACACCCGGAGCCGTATGGAAATGAGTTGCTTTACGGTTACCGATGGTGATAGTACCTGTTTTATCCAGCAACAACGTATCAATATCACCGGCAGTCTCTACCGCTTTACCAGATTTAGTAATCACGTTGGCACGGAGCGCGCGGTCCATACCGGCAATACCGATAGCAGAAAGAAGTCCACCGATAGTTGTCGGAATCAGACACACAAACAAAGAAATAAGCGAAGCAATAGTGATGACCGTATTACTATAGTCGGCAAACGGTTTCAAGGTAACACACACAATGACAAAAACAAGCGTAAAACCTGCCAACAGAATAGTCAACGCAATCTCGTTCGGGGTTTTCTGACGGGAAGCACCTTCCACCAATGCAATCATCTTATCAAGAAAACTTTCTCCCGGTTGAGTAGTCACCATTACTTTTATATGATCGGACAATACCTTCGTGCCACCCGTTACGGAACTCTTGTCGCCACCTGCCTCACGAATAACCGGAGCAGACTCGCCGGTGATAGCACTTTCATCAATAGAAGCCAAGCCTTCAATAATCTCACCATCGGAAGGAATCACGTCTCCCGCCTCACAAACAAACACATCTCCTTTCTTCAACTGCGAAGAACTGACGGTAACAATTTTATTGCCTTCCACTTTCTTTGCCGGTGTCTCTTCACGAGTCTTACGCAAGCTGTCGGCCTGTGCTTTACCACGTGCTTCGGCAATAGCTTCGGCAAAATTGGCAAACAACAAGGTTACAAACAGAATGATAAACACGGCAATATTGTAAGCAAACGAACCTTGTGAAGAATTTACAATAGAGTAGAGCGTTACGAGTAGCATGACCACTGTAGCCACTTCTACTGTAAACATAATCGGGTTCTTTATCATCATCCGCGGGTTCAGTTTCACGAATGACTGTTTCAAACTTTCTATAACTTGCTCCTTTGGAAACAAAGAAGCTGATTTATTATCTTTCATATCTTCTCTAATTCAGTATTACAAACTTAAATGTTCAGCAATTGTACTCAATGCATGTACCGGGAAGAACGACAGCGCAGCAATAATGAAGATAACCACAAATGTCATGACTCCGAAAGTCAATGTATCGGTCTTCAATGTGCCGGCACTTTCCGGAATGAATTTCTTCTGTGCCAGTAATCCGGCAATGGCAACCTGCCCGATGATAGGAATAAAACGGCTCAAAATCAGAACAATACCACACGTATAATTCCAGAAATAAGTATTATCTCCCAAACCTTCAAAACCGGAACCGTTATTGGCGGCACAAGAAGTGTACTCATAAAGTTGCTCACTTAAACCGTGGAATCCCAAGTTGTTCAACCATCCACCTTCACTTTCCACAAAATCAGGATGGTACACATAAATATAACTTGAGAGTGCTGTAAATACCAAAATGACAAACGGATGAAGCAGAGCTACAATCGTAGCGATTTTCATTTCGCGGGCTTCCACTTTCTTGCCGAGAAATTCCGGCGTACGTCCTACCATCAAACCGCTGATAAACACTGTAATGATAATAAATGTATAGTAATTCATCCATCCTACACCTACACCGCCAAACCAAGTGTTAATCTGCATATTCAGCATCTCCATCATTCCGGACAGCGGCATAGTAGAATCATGCATACCATTCACAGAACCATTAGAGGTTACAGTAGTTACAATACTCCATAATGCTGTTGCTCCGGCTCCCAAACGAACCTCTTTACCTTCCATCGCACCATTATCCTGCGCAATTCCCAATTCATCAATGCGTGGATTACCGCCCATTTCCTGACTGACATTAATACATACGCCTACTAGAAAAGCGAAAAGCATTACTCCGAATATACTGTAAGCCAACTTCTTTCTGCGAGTATAGAAACCCAGCGCAAGTACCATCGCCATCGGGATAATCAGGATAGACCAACATTCTACCATATTAGTAAGATAAGTCGGGTTTTCCAACGGATGAGAAGAGTTTACACCAAAGTAACCACCACCATTTGTACCCAATTGTTTGATAGGAACAATCGCAGCCGTAGGACCTTGAGAAACCATTTGTTCCTGGCCTTCCATCGTAGTTACCTTCATCTTACCGTCAAATCCCATCGGAGTTCCCTGGAGAATCAGGATAAAACCTACAATCAGAGAAAGAGGCAATAAAATACGTGTACAGCTTATTACCAGAAATTGCCAGAAGTTACCAATTGTTTTGGTTGTTTTTGCAGCAATACTCTTCATAATACCTGCCATAGCAGCCATACCTGTTGCTGCGGTAATAAACTGGAAAAGCATGATGACGAACAGTTGAGTAAAATAAGTCAGTCCGCTTTCACCGCTATAGTGCTGCAAGTTACAGTTCACCATAAAACTGATACAGGTATTGAATGCCTGATCCGGAGTCTGCGGTCCGTTGCCGTCCGGATTTAAGGGCAACCATCCTTGTGAAACCAAGAGTACCATTCCCCAGAAAAACCAGAAAGCATTCAAAATCAACAATGCTTTCAGGAATTGTTTCCAGTTCATTTCTTCATTGGGGTCGATTCCACAAACTTTATAAATGACTCTTTCGATAGGAGCCATAAAATCAGACCAGGTCTTTTCTCCTCTGTAGACCTTGGCAATGTATTTTCCCAGTGGATAAGCCAGAATCACCATCAAGGCTATCTGAACAACCACGCCTAAAATTTCTATATTCATATACTTTTTACCTTAAACTGTGTGTGTTACTTTAAAACTTTTCGGGTTTGACGAGCACGTACATCAAATAACCGAAGATCGCAATACCTAATACGAATAATGCTGTGTACATAATCAATTCTCCTTTTTCTTTAAATATTCTCAAACCAGTCTACACATTTCCAAAATAGCCAGAAACAAGCGAAACCGCTTAACAAGCAGAAAATAAATGATAGTGTTATTCCCATGTTTTTACCTTTTAAATGATTAATAATCCTAATTATTTGCCATAAGTAATGCTAAAGGTATGCCAGAAAAAGAGAAAAGTAAGTAAGCTATTGATTTTCAAAACAATAAAAAAGAACTAAAAAGAATAACAAACGGAAAACACCCTACCATTTTGAAATGGATTATGCTATTATGAAAAACAATATAATAGAGAGGTGAAAATAAAAAAGAGTAGTAAAAGAGGAAATACAAGTATACCAAAGTACCATTGATAAATCAAAAAAACAGAAATTTTGCAAAGTACCAAACAACAGAAAGCCCCTTGATTCAACAACGAATCAAGGGGCTTCTCTAAAAACGGCGGCTACCTACTCTCCCACTGTTACGCAGTACCATCGGCGTGACGAGGCTTAACTTCTCTGTTCGGAATGGGAAGAGGTGGAACCCTCGTGCTATAACCACCTGAATAAGGTTATGACATGATGAAAAGTAAAATCTCAAGTTCATTACTAGTATGTTTCTGTTCTCTGTTTCCAGTTTCCGTATCAGTAATCCGCTAAACGTATATACC
>CDYL01030885.1_pt1 | contig 34970 bp, 38 predicted proteins | sample 557761 | NCBI WGS metagenome assembly CDYL01 (sample SAMEA3182104, study PRJEB8094) | gut metagenome | biome: human; feature: gut; material: Stool; isolation source: human stools | place: Canada | collected 2013-02-12 | reverse complement strand
TATCTGAAGTATAACCAGAGGAAAGGAAATGAAGTCAGATGAGTTTAGTGGAAAGATGTTGGATGATCACATCGAAGTTTTCTGTTATTGCAATTTTGATTATTACAGGAATCTGTTTTGGTGTTTTTGTATATCCATATATGAAAAAGAAAAGGGAAGCTGCTCTGGTCAGTATTGTTTATATTGGAATTATGTCTGTGCTGTATCTGATACCGCAGCAGATTGGCAATTTTTCTGCATATATGCTGGGAGTTGTGGCTGCATTTCTTGTGATGTATGTACAGGACAGAAGAAACATTTATCAGAAAATATTTCTTGCAGTGACATTCTTTTCTATCCGTTGGCTTGCGGTTGCAATGGCAGGCAGAATGGATGATTTTATCACAAAAGCTCTGGTTTTTGGAAATACGATTGCAGGAAGACAATGGCTGCAATATGTACTTTATGCTGGAACGAGAATTCTGGATATTGTGCTTTGTATCGTTTTCCTTGCAGTTGCAATCGGTCTGATCAATAAAGCATATGTATACAAAAATGATGAAATGAGCGTCAAAGAGCTGGTAATGCTTATCATACCTTCTCTCGTGGGAGTTACAGGGTATGGCATTCTACAATATTATCTGAATATTTATGAAAAAGATACAGGAAAGAGCCTGACAGATACCTATGGATTTTATGGAGCTTTAAGCTTCGTGCATTATTTTATCTCTATCATAGCAATTCTTGTTATGACTACGATGTTTCAAAACTGGAAGGTGGCACAGGAAGAACAGACAGGGCAGGAGCTGGTATTAAATCAGGTCAGTGACATGAAAAAGCATATCGGGGAAGTGGAAAAGCTGTATCAGGATATCCGCAGCCTGCGTCATGACATGGGGAATCATATACAGATGCTGGAACATCTTGTGGCAGAGAATCATATGGATGATGCAGCAGAATATATGGAGCATTTGAAAAAGGAGTGGAATGAAATATCTCCTGAGATAAAAACTGGGAGTCCTGTCATTGATGTGATTCTGATGGAAAAGTTAAGAGAAGCAAAGGAAAAGCAGATTCGTTTTATATCAGATTTTCATTATCCGGGGGATACGAAATTAAATGCATTTGATTTAAGCGTGATCTTAAACAATGCACTGAATAATTGCATGGAAAATGTAAGTGGAGAAAATCCTTATATCAGTCTCTCTTCTTTTCGGAAAAACAGTATTTTTATGATAACCATAAAGAACAGATATGAGGGAGAGTTAAATTATAAGGACAGTGATCTGCCGGAAACAACGAAATCCGGGAAGGAGCATGGAATTGGACTGCATAATATCCGGAGGGTTGCAAGGATGTATATGGGAGATATATCTTTAGAGCAGGAGAATCAGGAAGTGGTTCTAAGTATTATGTTACAGGTAGAATAAGGACAAAAAGCACTAAGTAATCTGTGAAACATCAGAATATTTAGTGTTTTTTATTTGCTTCACAACAAAAAAAGGGCGGTTCACAACATCGCTGTTTATTGTAAAGAAAGATATGCCGAAAGAATAAGTAAAGAGAAATCATGTTGTACAGATTTTTAAGGAAACGGATTTCAGAATTTAAGCTCAAGGAGGACAATACGATGAGGATCAATGGATTTAGTGGGACAAATACGCAGACAGGAACAATGGGAATGACACAGGGGAATGATTCTGTAAGTAAAAATATTCAGAATCAGATTGCAAATGCACAGCAGAAGCTACAGGATTTATCATCGAATGAAGAAATGTCATTAGAGGATAAGATGAAAAAGCGTCAGGAGATACAGCAGGAGATTAACAATCTCAATCAGCAGTTAAGACAGCACCAGATTGAGCAGAGAAAGGAACAGCAGAGTAAAAATTCGTCATCTATGGATGATATGGTGGCTGGAACAAGTAACACTTCTAAAAAGAAAGACACCGGATTGTCACAGGCAAGTATGCAGGCGATGATCTCCGCAGATTCTTCCATGAAACAGGCAAAGGTGCAGGGAAGTATGGCAACACAGATACAGGGACGTGCCAGTGTGCTTGAATCTGAAATCAAACAGGATGCCGGAAAAGGAAATACTGAGAAGAAGGAAGAAGAACTGGCAGAGCTGCAGGCGAAGGCACAGTCTGCGACAGCAGCACAGATGTCTACACTTGCAGATGCAAATAAATCAGTAGAAGAAGCTGCAAAAGCGGAGAACAGCAATACAGAAGACACTGCAACAAAGAACAATACTGATAAATCCGAGAAAACACAGGAATCTGCGGGGGCTGCGGCAGAGGAGACAGACAACGTAAAGAATACGGATATCAAAGGGGAAACACAGGTGACAGTAGAAACACCGACTCTGGAAAATGCACAGAATGCAACACAGCAGGCAGTGTATACACTGATTGATATTCGTTTATAGTTGGTAAAGGAGAATGGTATTATGTCAGAGATTAAGAGTTTTAGTGATTACACAAGTAAATATAACAGCAATGTAGATTATTTCGCATTATTTGGAGGAACTTCTGACAGTTCATCCGTAGGAAACACCAATATGCTTTCTGATTATGCTGCGATTAAAAACGGAAGCTATGGAAAACTTATGAAAGCATATTATGCAAAGCAGGATGCAGAAAAATTATCGGGTAAAGGCGATACTTCACAGAAGCTTACACTGATGAAAACAAGTGCGGATTCCCTGAAAAAATCAGCAGATGCACTAAACGATGCGTCACTCTGGGAAAAAAAGAAAATAAAAAAGAAGGATGAAAAGACCGGGGAAGAAACAGAGGTAGAGGATTATGACTGGGATGCAATTACCAAAAAAGTGAAATCTTTTATTGATGATTATAATGATGTTGTTAAGGAGGCAGGAGAATCCAATACAAAAGATGTCCTTAGAAATGCTTCATGGATGACAGGCATGACAGACAAAACCAGTCATTTACTTTCTAAAATAGGTATTACCATAGGAAAGGGGAATAAGCTGGAGCTGGATGAAGATGAATTGAAGAAAGCAGATATCAGTTCATTGAAAACGATTTTTACAGGTTACAATTCCTTTGCAGGCAAAACAGCCCAGAAAGCAGCTGGTATATCAAATGCTGCAAACCGGGCAAGTGCAACGTATACAAACAATGGTACATATTCTAAAACGGATTCCTCTCTAACGTCACGTAAGATAGATAAGGAAGTATAGTATGTTAAGCCTAAATGACAAGAAGAAAAATCTTTTGTATTAATTTGTCGGGAAGGAGGAACCAGATGAGTTTTACAGTCAATTTATCCGGTGGAGGTTTATTGATAAATAGATTTAATAGTTCTAATATGTTGAAAAGTACACAGGAAAAATTGCAGCGACAGCAGGAACGGGATAATAAGGTGGCTTTTTTTGAAGCACAAAAAGAAAATCTGAAAAACCGAAAGGCTGACACTTTGGAAGAAATCTCTGAAAAGCTGGAAATGTTTCATAATTATGAGAATGAAATTGCGGCAGCAAATCAGGAGTATAATAATTCGCAGATGTTTCATGTCATGGACGAGGCAGAAGAACATGGCGAAAAGATTGCGGAAGCTGCTGAGAGGAATAAGCCTAAAACAGAAGAAGAACGAAAGGAAGAAATGGTGGATGAAGCTCTTGGAACAGAGGAAAACAAGGGCATGATGTCTGAAATCATGGACGAACTTTCGGAGACAACCGAAGAAATGACAGAGCAGATGACGGAAAAAACTATGGAGAATATGGAAGAACTTCCAGACGAGGTTTTGCAGGAGCAGCTTGTTACAGATAGTTTAGAGGCAGCAGAAATGGTACAAACAGAGACAATTAAAAGGTATGTGCCGATTGATATTAGAGTCTAATGGTATTTATCTGGGAAGGAAACAGCTATGAAGATTTACAATAATACAAATATTACATATTCTGCAATCGAACATAACAGCAGGAAAAATACGAAGCAAAATTTTCCAGCAGATTTAGAAAAGAAGATGACACAGTATACAGATACAGTATCTATTTCTAAAACGGGGCAGGAGAGATTTAGGTATTTATCTTCTGTCAGCTCTATGGATTATCAGAACCGTTTTGAGAGGGAAGTGACGGATATATTTGTCAAAGAAGATACAGAGAGTGTAAAGTCCGATTCCTTTGAACATCATGTAAACAGAATGGCGACAGCATATAACAAAATGAAAAACAGCATTGAAGAAAAATATGCGGAACAAGATTATGAGCTGGAGTATTATGTGACAGAATCGGGCAAAATTGAGGAATTGACCAAAGAAAAAGAACTGGATATGCTGAATCAGGCATATGAAAACCACAGTAATTTTATGGCAACTTCCACAGAAATCTGGTCAGAATTACAGGATTTTACACCATCGGTAGTTTACCATAAAGAAAGTGAACAGACAGCAAATGAACAGAACATAGGTGAGAACCAGGAAAATACTGCAAAATCTAAAGAAAAGGGGGTTATCAAAAATTCGGCATATCAGGCATTTTTATCCGCCATCCAGTCGGATAACCAGAAATTATCGCAGCAGTATTTGGGTGATTGGAAAGATTTAAGGCTAAATCTGAATGTATCAGATGGTAATCGGAAAATGCTTAATGGTATTTGGGATTATTATGCTAATAAAAGGTAATGAAAGCTTTGTAATACGAAAGGAGATGTTAGTATGGCAGTTACAGGTGTAAACAATTACTCTAATATTTACACAAATGCTTATACCGGTAATATACGGAAAAATAATGCTAAGGAAACCACAGAAAAGCAGGTTGTGGAGCAAACAGAAGATGTAAAGACAGGGACAACCCGAAAAACTGCAGCGGATGAACTTTCCTATCTTTCTAAAAAATTTGACAGTGATGCGGTGTGGATACGGTATCAGTGTTAAAAGTCGAGGTGGCAAATCATCAACAATATGTTGAGATGATTTGCCGCCTTTTTGAAGTCTATACGTTTCTCCCTTTTATACCGATACATCAATAGAATTACGAACGAGTCTGTTACCATTTTGGACAAGTGTAGCTTCTATGGATTCTCTTGTGACATTATCAAGAATGCCTGTATCAAATGCTTGTCCGGGCTTCCAATTTGGATTGGCTGATTTTACGGCTGCGTACATAGCAGCTCTGTACTGTCCTTCATATTGTTCTAAAGTCCATGTACCACTTAAACGATTACAGTAACATCCATACCTGTAACACCATTTGCATTCAGTAAATCTCCGTCCGAATAAAACTGCTAATATTCATTGACATATAAAAGCCTCCCTGCAAATAAATTCAAAACCTGTTTAGAATGTGCGTATAATCATAAAAATTAGAACTAACATATATGCGCATAATCTGGAGGAACCATGATATTAAAAAGAAAAATATATAAAAAACTACTGGAATGGAAAAATGAATGTCAGGGGAAAAAGCTTTACTGATAGAAGGCGCCAGACGTATTGGAAAGTCTACCATCTGAGAAGAATTTGGAAAAAACGAATACGAAAGTTATATTATTCATCCAAGAAATTTAATTGTAAAAGATGGAATTATATGCATTCCCCCATATATGACGATGAATATATAAAAATCTGACATACACACTTGATTTTAAAATAATTGTTATTATGATATTATAAAGAAATGCCAAAAACAAAGGAGAGGTGTATGTATCACAAGAAATTAGAATCAGATATCAGATGTCCATTGGAATACGGCCTGGAAGTATTTGGAGGCAAATGGAAATCAAGAGTTATATGTGTTCTGGCGGATAAGAAGATATTAAGATATAGTGAGTTAAGGGCAGAACTGGTGAATATTACAGATGCAGTTCTTTCAACAACATTAAAAGCACTGATTGCGGATGATATTGTATCAAGAAAATCATATGACGAGATTCCGCCAAGAGTTGAATATTCACTTACGGAAAAGGGCTTGTCCGTAATGCCGATATTGCAAAGTATATGCGACTGGTCATGCGCATTTTACAAGAAAGAAACTGACAAAGAAACGAGCCAGTGCATGAAGTGCGACCATAAGTAATGGATGAAGGGAAGGTTATTGTGTGAAAAAAATAACCTTCCTTTTCAAATTAACATATATTGTGTAAAATGTTACATGGAACTGTCTAGCGGTATACTGGCAAGCAGCAATACGACATACGCAATATGCAGAAATGGAGCGGGAATTGAGCAGATTAACAATTATTACTAAGGATAAGGCTCAGGTTACAATGGAGTCTTTATATCAGGATTTGGAGAGAAGAATAGTAGCAAGTCCACCGGGATTGTGTACTATCGACCTTACGAGGTCATTTATAAAAATGTGTCTTGCACAGTCATGTGGTAAATGTGTCCCATGCCGTGTGGGACTCAGACAGCTTGCGAGACTTTTTGATGATGTGCTTGATGGTAACGCAACAGAGGAAACTCTTGATGTTATCAGGCTTACAGCAGAGGGAATCTATTATTCCGCTGACTGTGCAATCGGATATGAGGCAGCAAAGCTTGTACTAAAATGTATTGATGGCTGCGAGGATGATTTCAGGTCACATATTGAGAGAGGATTTTGTTCATGTAACAGTAACCAGCCGGTTGCATGTGTGAAGTCATGTCCGGCAGGAGTAGATATACCGGGATACATAGCACTTGTGCATGAAGGCAGATATGCAGACGCGGTTCGTCTTATAAGAAGAGACAATCCAATGCCTACAACATGCGCATACATTTGTGAGCATCCATGTGAAAACAGATGTAAGAGAACACTTATTGACGCGCCGGTCAACATCAGGGGACTTAAGAAAATGGCAGTTGATAATGCCGGTGATGTTCCGGTTCCGGCATGTAATGAGCCAACAGGTAAGAAGGTTGCAATAATCGGTGGTGGTCCGGGAGGACTCAGTGCCGCATATTATCTGGCTCTTATGGGACATAAGGTTACTATATTTGAGCAGAGAAAGCAGCTTGGTGGAATGTTAAGATATGGAATTCCTAACTACAGACTTCCAAGAAAAAAGCTTGATGCGGAGATTAACGCTATATTGTCTACAGGAATAGAAGTTAAGAAAAATATAAGCGTAGGAACAGATATTACGCTTGAGGATATTAACAAAGAATATAATGCCGTATACATTTCTATCGGAGCACATGCAGACAAGAAGATTGGAATTGATGGTGAGGATGCTACAACAGGCGTAACATCAGCAGTAGAAATGCTTCGTGCAATTGGTGATGATGAAATGCCTGACTATACAGGCAAGCGAGTGGTTGTTATTGGCGGTGGAAATGTAGCAATGGATGTTGCCCGTTCTTCTGTAAGATTAGGTGCTGAGAAAGTAAGCATTGTATATAGAAGAAGAAAAGCCGACATGACGGCACTTCCGGAAGAGGTTGAAGGTGCAGAGGCAGAGGGCTGCGATGTTCTTGAACTTATGTCACCGGTTAGAATAGAGAAAGATGAAAATGACGCAGCAGTTGGTTTATGGGTTCAGCCACAGATGATAAGCAGGATAAAAGGTGGCAGACCATCACCTAAGACTGCAGCTAAGGACGAGGTTCTTATTCCTTGCGACCTTATTGTAGTTGCCATCGGACAGGGTATCGAAACAAGATATTTTGAGGAGCATGGCGTTACAGTCAAGAGAGGAACAATTGAGGCACTTGATACAAGTGAGATTAAAGAACGTAAAGGAATATTTGCAGGAGGAGACTGCGTAACAGGACCTGCAACAGTAATCAGGGCTATAGCAGCCGGAAAGGTTGCGGCAGCCAACATTGATGAATATCTTGGCTACCATCACGAGATAACTTCAGATGTAGAGATACCTTATGCCGGATATGAGGACAAGGTACCTTGCGGACGAGTTGAGGTTGCACTGCGTGATGCCGCAGACAGAAAGAAAGACTTTGAACCTATTGAATATGGATTTTCATGCGAGGAAGCATGTCAGGAATCTGGACGCTGCTTAAGATGTGATCATTTTGGATTTGGTTCATTCAGAGGAGGCAGAGAGAAACAATGGTAAATTTGACAATTAACGGTAAAGCTGTATCAGTAAAAGAAGGAACTACCATTCTTGAAGCTGCCAAAACAATAGGAGAGACAATACCTACACTCTGCTATCTCAAAGAAGTCAACGCAATTGGTGCATGTCGTGTATGTGTTGTTGAAGTAGAGGGTACTGACAGATGTGTTACAGCATGTAATAACTTCGTAGAAGAAGGCATGGTTGTCTACACTAATTCAAGAAAAGTGCGTACAACAAGAAAGACTAATGTAAAGCTCATACTTTCACAGCATGATTACAAATGTGGTACATGTATAAGAAGTGGTAACTGTGCGTTACAGTCAATTGCAAATGAACTTAATATATCAGAGATGCCATATGATTCAATCTTAGAAAAAGATAATTGGGATAAAACATTTCCACTTATCAGAGATGCCCAGAAATGTATCAAATGTATGCGTTGTGTGCAAGTGTGTGATAATATTCAGGGAATGCACATATGGGATGTTGTAAATACAGGTTCGCGTACAACTGTAAATGTGCGTGCAAACAAGAACATTGCGGAGACTGCATGTACACTTTGTGGTCAGTGTGTAAGCAACTGCCCTGTAGGTGCACTTACAGAAAGAGACGATGTCGGAATCGTGCTTGATGCAATTGAAAATGAGGATATCATTACAGTAGTACAGATTGCACCTGCAGTAAGAACAGCATGGGGCGAAGATTTTGGTATGTCTAAGGAATATGCGACAGCACAAAGACTTGTTGCAGGACTTAGAAGAATAGGATTTGATTATATATTTGACACAACATTTGCAGCAGACATGACAATTATGGAGGAGGGAAGCGAGTTTCTTGAAAGGCTTCCAGAAATCAAGGAGTCAGGACTTCCAATGTTCACATCATGCTGTCCAGGATGGGTGAAATTCGTAAAGAGCGAGTTCCCTGAGATGGCAGGCAGACTTTCAACAGCAAAGTCACCACAGCAGATGTTTGGTGCAATAACAAAGTCGTATTATGCAGAAAAGCTTGGGGTTGACCCGGATAAGATATTCTGTGTATCAATCATGCCTTGTCTTGCAAAAAAGGACGAGTGTACATGGGACGGAGGCAAAGATGTTGACGCAGTTCTTACAACAAGAGAAGTTGAAAGAATGTTCAAAGCATTTTTCATAAAGCCGGAAGAACTTGATGAGGACGAGTTCGACAATCCTTTAGGTGAAGGAACAGGTGCTGGCGTTATATTCGGTGCAACAGGCGGTGTTATGGAGGCGGCACTCAGAAGTGCTTACTATCTTGTGACAGGAAATAATCCTGATGCGGATGCGTTCCAGTCAGTGAGAGGTCTTGAGGGCTGGAAGGAAGCTTCATTTGACCTTAATGGGACAACTGTAAATGTAGCTGTTGCCAGCGGACTTGGCAACACAAGACGTTTGGTGAATGCTATTAAGAAGGGCGAGGTTCACTATGATTTCGTTGAAATCATGTCCTGTCCGGGCGGCTGTATCAACGGTGGCGGACAGCCTTACAAGGAAGACGCTGTGATGGTTGAGGAGCGCCGTCATGTGCTGTACGGGCTTGATAAGCGCGATAATCTTAGATTCTCACATGAGAATCCATCGGTTAAGCAGTGCTATGAGGAGTATTTTGAGAAACCGTTGTCACATAGGGCTCATGAGATATTGCATGTGTAGGGTGTAGACAGCCTGCTCTGCGGGTGGGGAGTGCGGGGCATCTGCTTTCAGTATTCCTCGCTTAGTAGAAGTATATGCCGCCAGCTGCAGCGGGTGGTGTGTTATGTGACTTTGTTCATTTGGGATAGTGTCAAATAGCACATGAAATCAGCGCATAAGTAGGGAAAAGCCTACTAATGTTGCTAAATGTGATGAATTAGTAGGTTTATTTAGAAGAAATTATGATGAAAATAGAGGAGAAAAAAGAAAATTGCCTACTAAATTTATGATTTATGCGAAAATAGTAGGTTTTTTGACTGATAAGAAATGTCTAATATTATAAACGTATGAGAAAAAGACCTACTAAAGTGTGAAATGTGATGAATTAGTAGGCATTTAATGGGGAAAGAAGCATAATAAATCAACTAACAATGTAAAAAAGACCTATCAGATTGTGAAAATTGATGAAAAAGTAGGTTTAGGAGGCTTTTTATGGATATAAATGAGTTATCACCATCAGAGGTTTTCTCTTATTTTCAGGAGATTTGTGCGATTCCGCATGGTTCTGGGAATACCGGGATGATTGCGGATTATTGTCTGGAGTTTGCTAAGTTGCATGGGCTTAAGGCAAGGAAGGATACGTCTGATAATGTTGTTATATTTAAGGCTGGTTCTTCTGGATATGAGGACTGTGAGCCTGTGATTTTGCAGGGACATCTTGATATGGTGTGTGAGAAAGAGCCAGACTGCGATATTGACATGAGTGTACAGAGCATTAAGGCCTGCACCGATGGTAAGATGGTATGGGCTGATGGCACGACTCTTGGCGCTGATGATGGAATTGCTGTTGCATTTATACTGGCAGTGCTTGCTTCGGATACGATTGCGCATCCTCCTATATAGGCAGTGCTTACTAGCGATGAAGAGATTGGAATGCTTGGCGCAAGAGACCTCGACACTTCTGACCTTACAGCAAAGAGACTTATTAATATTGATTCTGAAAGTGAGGGAATATTGTATGTAAGCTGTGCTGGTGGTGTAAGGGCTGAGTGCGATATTCCGGTTGCGTATGAGGATGCTGCGGGCTGGATGGCAGATGGTGCAATTGATGTGCAGAATGGTTCGGTATGCTTCGAAGTTAAGATAAGCGGGCTTGCCGGCGGTCATTCCGGCGTTGAGATTCACAAACAGCACACTAATGCTATAAGATTGCTTGCTTCATTACTTTCACATGCCAGCGTGGCAGCAGATTTCCGTCTTGTGTCGCTTTCAGGTGGCGGCAAGGAAAATGCAATTCCAAAAGAAGCAAAGGCAGTTGTAAGCGTCAGAAGTTGCGATGCCACAACATTTGAACAAAGCATCAAAGAGAGTGAGGCTGTGTGGATGCAGGAAATCAGAGCGACAGAGCCACACGCTAAGATTGAGATTGAAAAGACAGACATTGCAGCAGACAAGGTTCTTGATTCCAAGAGCACTGCAAATGTAATATATGCCCTCTGGTTAAGTCCTGATGGCGTGTACAGAATGAGTCAGGAAATCAACGGCATGGTGCAGACTTCACTTAATCTGGGCACAGCGTATCTTGAAGATGACAAGCTTGTGTACAAATATCTTATAAGAAGCAATACAGCGGCTGGTAAGAAATTATTGCTTGAGAGAGTCACTACATTTGCAAAACATTTGTCAGGAAAAGTAGTCACAATGTCGGACTATCCTGCGTGGGAATACAAGAGTGATTCGCAGTTAAGAAAGATATGCGTTGAGAGCTTTACAAATGTGTACGGCCACGAACCGGAAGTGACCTCAATCCACGCCGGACTCGAATGCGGCATACTTGCTGGTAAAATGCCGGGAGTAGATATGATATCATTTGGACCGACACTTGAGAGTGTGCATACGCCTGATGAGTGTATGGATGTGGCTTCAGTGGAGAGAACATGGGAATATCTGCTGGAGATACTTAAAAGTTTATAACTAAATTTGCGGGAGTAAGTGTGTGACGACAGATTGCATCACATTTACTTCCGCAAATTTAGTTATATACTACAGAAAAATGGGCAGAATATGTTATAGATTAACCATAAGGAGAATTTATACATGATAAAAGATGGATTTTTATACCTTGCGGCACTTATATTTGCAGCCGCAGTATTAGTAAATCTGCCTAAGATTTTTAAAGGGAAAAAGGCACAGGTGTTCTTTAATTTTGCACCGCCGATTGTACTTATATACCTGGGGCTTATGCTGCTTTGCACAATGAAAGTGTGGGACCTTAGTGCAACAAGCGCTGTGTACAAATCAGTCAAGAACCCGATATTATATGCGATGCTTTTCATAATGCTGCTTCGCTGTGATTTGAAGAAAATTATCAAGCTTGGACCTAAAATGCTTATCGGTTTCTTCGCAGCAACTTTGTCAATCGGACTTGGATTCTTTGTTTCATATGCAATATTCCACCAGCTCTTAGGCGCAGGTTCATGGAAAGCACTCGGCGCACTGTGCGGAAGCTGGATGGGCGGCGGCGGCAATATGCTCGCAATCCAGGCAGCACTTGATGTTGACGAAGCAACAATGGCTTACGCCCTTGTTATGGATTCAATCTGCGCGACACTTTATGTAATGTTCCTTCTGTGGGCAATCGGAAATCACGAGAAGTTCAACAAATGGACAAAGGCAGACACAAGCATAATCGACGGCGTAGGAGCTACACTCGAAGAGGAAGCAAAAGCCAACACAAAGCCTCTCGTATGGCAGAACATCATTCTTCTGCTCGGTTCAGGACTCTTAGTATCGGCAGTTTCAATGGAGCTTGGCAGCATGATTAATGCACATTTATCATTCTTTGACAGCACAACATGGACAGTCCTTATCGTATCAGTGCTTGGTATCGTATTCGCCCTGACACCATTTGGCAAGATTAAGGGAACTGAGGAGATTTCAAATGTAATGCTTTATATAGTCATTGCCTTAATAGCATCAAGAGCAGACCTTGGAGCAGTCGGCAATGCCCCAATATGGCTTCTCGCAGGATTCGTAATCCTCCTTATCCATGTGGCAATAATGATTGCACTTGCGAAGATATTGAAACTCGACATCTTCACATGCTGCGTTGCTTCCCTCGCAAACATCGGTGGAACAGCAACAGCACCGGTCCTCGCCGGCGCATACTCTAATGCCCTTGTACCAGTTGGTATCATGATGGCGCTGCTTGGCTATGTAATCGGAACCGGCGGCGGCCTGGTTGTGGCTAATTTGATGAGTATATTTGGGTAATGGTTAATGGAATAATTGATGGAATGGATAGCATTTCGGCAGTAGATGGGTACTGCCGGGGTGCTGTTTTTTTATATGTTGTAGAATTGGTGAAAATAAAAAGAAACGAGCATCCTTTTCCAGTCGTGAGACTTTACTCAGTCATATTAAATTCTTAAAGAATAATCAAGAAAAAATATAATTTTACAAATTATTGCAAATAACATTCATTTTCGACATAATTTGACAAATTTTGTATATGAGGAGTAGTAGTATAAGTATATATACAAGATTGGAGGATAAAAATATGGATGAAAGGGATATTGTTTTAAATAGTGTTTTAGAAGAACTTAAGAATAAAAAGCTGATAACAGAATTAGAAAAAGATATAATATCTGCTATTAAAGTGTTTTTGGAACAACCTATAGATAGAAATAATATAAAGACAAAAATAAACGAAATTGATCTTAAATATAATACTTATTCTGATTTGCTTATGGTAATGCCACAAGATTCTTTACGTACTTTAGATGAATTGAATGATGTTGAGATAAGAAATAACTTATATTTGAGAATTAATGTGTTGTTGGGAAGAAAAAAATAAGAAAGGGGATAGCATTTAGTGAACAATTTAAGTGAAGAACAAATGAAAATGTTAGAACCTTATATGCGAAATAATATGCAACATTTGAAAAAAATGACAAGGAGTATTTTAAGTAAAACGGGTGAAGAAATTTATGATTTAGATTATGATGATTTTTATTCTATAGCAAATGAAACTGCATGGAAAACAATTATGACATACAATAGTGCAAGAAAATGTAAGTATGATACATATTTATATGCAAGTATAAATTTTAATGTTAAAACTGAAATACGAAATAGACACAGGCAAAAAAGATGGATAAATTATATAGCAATACATTATTACTGTACTGATGATGAATTTGATACATTATATAATATTGATTCAGAAATAGATTTATTTGAGGAAATAGAAAAAGATTATAAGTATATTGATTTATATAATGAGATTAAGAAATATTATCCGCATGTAACTAAAGAAGAGTTTATAGTTTTGTTTTATAAAGCAAATGGTTATAAAGATAAGGATATAAAGAATTTCTTAGAAATTACATCGTATAGATATGGGAAAATAAAAGAAAATATCAAGAACATAAAAGTAATATAAGGGTTTGTTCTGTGGGTTATATAACAAGATATGGGAGTGTAGTGCTCATAATGTAGCAGAAATATAATTTTTGAGTGGTACATAATCGTAAATCAGTAAGGTTTGAATAAGAAACATATTTATTATATAAGGCTATCTTTGAGAGATAGCCTTATATAATAATTGATTGATAAGTTGTCTATTTTTATATTATGCATTTTCGGTATATCTGCATTTAGGAAAAGCAGAGCATCCCCAAAAAATCTTGCCAGCATTATTGCCTTTGGAAGCTTTACGCAATATGAGTTTAGAACCGCACTTAGGGCATATTTTATCAGAACATTCTGAATTTGTAGATGTGTTTATGTCTTTTTCATCTGTATTATTGGAAATTGTTAGATTAGATGACTCTACTGCCTTTACATCAATATTAGAGTTATCTTGTTGTTCAATATTGTGTGTATTTTCGACTTCTGTTAACATTTCTTCATATTTTTTTGAATAATCGGAACGCTCTGGTTTGTTAGCGTTAAGATAAAAATCAGCAAGTTCGCGCATTTCTTTTTCTGTATAAGAAGGATCTTTTGATTCAGAATTAAGCTTTTTAATTGTAGCAACTAATTGATCTGCACGAATAACCGTATTTTTTAATTCTTTTGGAGCAAATCTGTAATTAAAGTAGGTCTTAGGATTTGCAAGAACAATTAGTGATTTGTGGTTATCATCAAAATAATGTTCAAAAGCCATTTTTGTTATAAAATTGCCTTTTGCTTCTTTTCGACAAGCTTTCAATACATTTAAATGGCGTTGATTTTGTGTTACAGGCGAATATATACCTTCTTTTACCTTCTTTCCAAACATCTCATATGTTCGAATGAAATTTCCCTGACTATCTATTTCTATATTTCCAATAAGATTCTTGCACTCTATTATAAAGATTTTCTTTCTTGTAATTATGATGTAATCAATCTGTGCAGTTAGGTCTTCATGTTCAAGGCAGATATCATGAAGTATATACATATCCATACCACTATTTTTAAGTTCATAAGCAATGTTTTGTTCACCTATTGCTCCATATGATGCGAGTTTAATCTGTTTTTGAATTTCTTGCTTGAGTTCTGGTGAGGTTGCTTTGCTTTCTAATTGATGCATTTTATCTATAAAAACAGTAGCATCACTGTCTTCTTTTAAGAAAACAGGACCGATTTTTTTCTGAAATAATTCCATGTCAATCTCCTTATCTGTGATTGTGAATCAATAAAAAAATATTGATTTAAGATAGTATACAACATTAGGAGACGGTATGGCTATAGTGTTTAGATGAATAATTATGTTTTATGTAGTGGATGTGGTGGAAGTGCAAACTAATATATTTTATAATAAAATTTAAAGATATAGCAGGATATTGCTTATTTTTAAAATAATAATAAAGAGAAAGCAGAATTGTTTCGATTCCTGCTGGATGATAATAACTATAATCTGGAGCTTCATATGGTTGTTTTGAAGAATTGTGGAATGAAGATGGAGTTTGATGAGGTATATGAGGATTGTCAGAGGATTTATGATAAGACTATGGAGATGCAGGGGGAAAAGATGAATGAGAGGGGGGAAAAGTGGTAGAGGCAGGGCGTGATAGAGTGCTCTTGAATTTGTAAATTATATGTATATTATAGATGAAAACGATGCATGCGCAATGTACTTTACGGGTCTAAAAGAGAAAAATATCTGTGTAAAAAGTATAATTGACTTTGTTAAATACTTTGCTAAATGCAGATTTGTGCAATAAGTAACAAATTTGCGTATGATATATTGAATCAATTACAGGAAAATATAAAATTTGAGAACGCAAAGTTTTATGTTGCTTAAAGGAATTATTGGTGGTATTATATAGGGTAGAGAGACTAAGGAGGATTGTTATGCATATCTCATATAAAAAATTATGGAAATTATTGATTGATAGAGAGCTTATGAAAAAAGACTTATGCGAAATGGCAGGAATAAGTTCAGCTTCTATGGCTAAGCTTGGAAAGAATGAAAATGTCAATACAGACATTATTTTGCGAATTTGTGTAGCTTTGCAATGTGATATTTGTGACATTATGGAGATTGAGAAAGATAATAACAAGTCCGTAATATAGGACAGCAAAGATGATAATATACTTGATAGAGGTGATACCATGAAAAAATATAATTTCATAGATTTATTTGCGGGTTGTGGCGGACTTAGTGAAGGATTTTACAAACAGAATTTTAATGCATTGGCTCATGTTGAGATCAATCCGGTAGCATGTAAAACCCTTAGAACACGTATGAAACATTACGGATATGAAAATGCGGACGAGTCTGTTTTGGAACTAGATATTACAAGTGAAGATGTTTTGGAAAGAATAGAGAGCGCTGTTAAGGGGAAAGAGGTGGATATTATTATTGGAGGTCCGCCTTGTCAGGCATATTCCAGCCTTGGTCGAGCTAAGGATGAAAATGCAATGCAGGATGACCCACGTAATTATTTGTTTGAAAGCTATGTGAAAGTTTTAAACAAATATTTACCTAAGTTTTTTGTGTTTGAAAATGTCACAGGAATGCTCACAGCCCAAATTAATGGCGAACATATTGTTAACAAGATAGTGGAAGCATTGAGTGAAAATTATAAAGTTAAATTTGATCCAAAGATTAATGTGTTAAATTCTGCAAATTATGGAGTACCACAGATTAGAAAAAGAGTAATTATAATAGGCGTTCGTAAAGATATTGATATTGAACCAGAAGAAATGTATGCAGGAATTACAAAAACACATTATGATCCGGAAATGGGTAAAGATGAAAGAAAAGGATTAATAAAGTATGTAACAGTAAGAGATGCCATTGAAGAATTACCTGCTGTTAAACCGGGAGAGGGAGAACAAGAAATACAGTTTGAATCGAAAAAGAATAACGAATTCTTAAAAAGAATTGCATCAAATGAAAATATTCTTCGTGATCATGTGGCTAGGAATCATAATGATAAAGACATTGAACGTTATATTGCAATGAGTAGTAATCATTGGTCATTTCAGGAACTGCTGGAAAAACGCCCGGATCTTAACCATGAAAAACAAAGAGTGTTTGGAAATAGTTATACGGTACAGTGGTGGGATCTCCCGTCTAAGACAATTATTGCGCATTTGTATAAAGATGGAAATCAGTTTATTCATCCAGATAGTGCTCAAGGACGGACATTTACTGTTAGAGAAGCTGCAAGAATACAATCATTCCCGGATGACTTTGTGTTTGAAGGACCCCGTACAGAACAATTTAAACAAATTGGGAATGCGGTTCCACCGTTATTGGCAGAAGCAATTGCCAAGTGTATAAAAAATAAGTTGGACACGCTGGAGGCACATAATGATATTTAAATCTATAAACAGATTGGAAAGCAAAGCAGAAAAATCTTTCTGTAAGGAGCAAATTCAAGTATATATTAGATTAGTTGAGGTATATTGTGAGAAAAATAATTTGCAATTCTTATCAGAAAAATCGGATAAGTATATAGATGAGTTAATGGATATTGGTATTATAGAGAACCCTGATGAAATCAATGATTTGATAGAATTTGCTGGTATGTTGTATGAAAAGTTTGAAGTGGCTGTAAACTTTGCTATTGCAAATAAAGAACAAATCGGAGATCTGTTAGATAACTTATATAATTCAAAAAGAAAAGAAGCACAGGAAAAAGCAGATAAGGAAAAAAAATTAACCTTAGTGGATTTCTTTTGTGGAGCAGGAGGATTGAGCCTTGGATTTTTACAAGAAGGATTTCATGTAAAACTTGCAAACGATATAGAAGATGTGTGTATTCAGACATATAAGTATAATCATCCGGAACTTCCTTCAGATAAGCTGATACAAGGAGATATAAAAGAAATCGTAGATCATATTGATGAATATATCTCTGATGATATAGACATTGTAGTAGGAGGACCGCCTTGTCAGGGGTTTAGTGAAGCCAACAGACAGCGTGTAATTGATGATCCGAGAAACAAGTTATATAAGTATTTTGTGAAAGCAGTAGAAACTATTACACCTAAAGTTGTGGTAATGGAAAATGTAAAAGGAATGCTGAAAGTAGCTAATCAGGTTGTAGAAGATTATGAGCGGTTGCGTGTGAAAAAGGATGGACAAGAATACAGTTATAAAGTGTCCTATCAGATTCTGAATTCTCAGGACTTTTCGGTGGCTCAGAGTAGAGAACGACTTATTTACATTGCAATTCGAAGCGATGTGATGTTAGAAAAAAATATTACACCCGAGAAGATTTTTGAACAAATCAAAAATAACTGTGATGGAAATCAAAGATTTCTGCTGGCTGATGCGCTGAGAGATATTAAACCATTGGAAGCTCCTAGAATAAAAAATATGAATGAAGTGGATAGTGAGCTGACTGGAAAGAAAATAGATATAAATCCATATGATAATAACGATAATAAGTATTTAAATCTTATTAACCAGAATAGAAAAATACCATATGTTTTTAACCATAAAGCCCGGTATTGTAGTGATGTAAATTATGAGATATATAGAAGATTGAATCCGGGTGATGATGCAACTGATGATAAGATAAAAGATATTATGCCGTATGCGCATCGAAATCATTGCTTCAAAGATAAATACTACAAATTGATTGCAGATCGTCCATGCAGAACAATTACTGCACATTTGCGAATGGATTGTCATTCTCATATTCATCCAACACAGATTAGAGCAATCACGCCACGAGAAGCGGCAAGAATCCAGTCATTTCCTGATGACTATTTTTTCTGGGGAGCATATCTCAAGACATATATGCAAATTGGTAATGCTGTACCTACAATGATGGCAAGAGGAATCGCAAGTGTAATCAAGGAGTACCTTGTATAATAAGTGAGAGGGTGATAGTTTGAAAATTGTTCAGATGATAAAAAAACTAAATAATACTGAGTTGGGGAAGGGAGGAACACATGATACATATGTTTTGGTTCCTAATGACTTAGATATTTCGGATATTTTTGATACACCTGGTGCTGTAATTGATTTTGTGGATAAACAAAGAGGGAATCATGTTGGCTTGAGAAATACCGTGGGTCGGGAAAAGAGAATTGTTGGCTTAGGGCAATACTATCGAGAGAATGACTTGTCTGCTGGTGATGAAATAATATTTGAAAGAGTAGAGTCAGGCGATAATATAAGGTATTTCATTACTATACAAAAATACGATGAATCTTTAGTTGTACAAAAGTCAAAGTATGGGTTTGAGATTTTAACTCCGGAACGGTTAGCATATTTTAATGAAATTTGCCAGAATGCAGGAGCATTAGTCGAAATCAATTTTGTTACTGCTGAAAAAAAGAGAAATGACTCTCCAGAAGAGACGAATTTTTACGATATTTTAGTAAATGGTACAAGTTTATTGAGTAGTTGCGGTGGTAAGGAAATTAAGGAACTGTATTTGAGTGGTAGAAACCTAAGAGTAATATCTTTCTATGGTTGGAAAAAATATGCATATGAAATGGAGGATTAGAAAATGAAGAATTATTATATTTTGTCAGTGGATTCATTTCAGGATACATTCACAAGAATAGATGCAGGAAAAGACTTTTATTTTGAATTATCAGTTCAGAATATATCTGGAATACTATCAGTTTTGCAGGGCAGAGATACTGTTATTGTTTATAGAAAGAGTCCGGTGTCTGGATGCACTATTGTTCTTCAAGTTGTAGAAAACACCGGAAATAAGACAAAATTTAGAAAAGTATTTGAAATTGGAAATGTAGTATATCCAAGTGTACCTGATCATGATTTGGAAAATGAATATTTAGTGGAAATTAGTTCTGATGTATATGGTGTTATATGCAAGCAGATGTTGGATAGCATACAAGGAATTACGGAAGTGAATATAGCAGAAGAAGAGCATCAGAACAATCTGAAACAGAGATTTGAGCAGTACATATTACATGTCCTGAAATTAAAATCAACTAGACAAGTAGGAGATCTTGAAAAACTATCAGATAGACTGGTTGCAAATGGAGTAATAGAAAGAGGAGTATACCAGATAGATAACATTGATGACTATACAAATACTCTGAAAAAAATACGTGAAAGTGAAGAATATATAACATATAAATCAGAACGAAAAGAAAAGAACCCAAATTCTGGTCTGGCATGTGATCAGGGCATGAGTAATTACTCAAAATTTCTTGAATACCTGGCCGCTAAGGAAGAAAATGTGCCGAGAATCAAAGGTGCAGAGAATGTGCTGTTATATGGAGTACCGGGTGTAGGAAAAAGTCATGAAATACAAACAAAGTATTGTGATGATCCAGAAAGAATGGAGAGGGTAGTATTTCATCCTGATTATACATACTCGGATTTTGTTGGACAGATTTTGCCAAAAGTAGAGAATGGCAAGTTGAAGTATGAGTTTACAGCAGGTCCATTTACAACGTTGCTGGCAAAAGCATGGAATAATCCAGGTAAAGAGTATTATTTGGTCATTGAAGAAATTAATAGAGGAAATGCGCCTGCAATATTTGGTGAGATTTTCCAGCTCTTAGATAGAAAAACAGAAGACAGTCACAGATATGATCCAAGTGAATATGGAGAAAGTGAGTATTCGATTACCAACAGTGATATTGCAACAGCTGTATTTGGAGATCCAGAAGAAAAAATAAGGATTCCTTCAAATATGTGGATACTTGCCACGATGAATACTGCGGACCAGAATGTATTTACTCTGGATACCGCTTTTCAAAGAAGATGGAAATTGCATCATATGAAGAATGATGTTATGTCTGCTGGTCATTCTAAGGCAAAAATTGAAGGTTCAGAAATAGAATGGGGTACATTTGCGTCTGTAATTAATGAAATGGTAACGGATTACAGCCTTGAGATGATGAGTTCGGAAGATAAGAGATTAGGAGCATATTTTGTTAAAAAGAATGAATTATCAGAAGAGGAATTTCCAGAGAAAGTATTAAAATATTTATGGGATGACGCCTTCAAAATGAAAAAGGATGCTGTTTTTGATGATAAATTCAAGTCACTTGAGACGATAATTGAAACATATGAATTGTCTGAACCAGATAAGTTAAAATCAGTACTGCGTCTTGAAGTATACCAGAAGATGTTGAGTAAGCTGAAAAACAACACAAATGATGAAGAATCATAGATCAGGGTGGTGGTTTAGTGCAACAAGCAAGTTTGATTGACAGATGCAAAGTAAATACAAATTGGGATGAGGATATTTTTGTAGGGTTAAAGTGTGATGGAGATGATATTTCAATACACTTTCCGCTCGGATTTGACATTTCACATGACGAAAAAGAGCTGCGTTCAGATATACTTCTTCTGCTAGATACTATTAGATCGACAACTTCCAGAAAAGAGTCAGAGTATGTTCAGGGTATTAAATCGTATGAACAAGTATCTTTTCCAGTACAAGCGTATCTGGAAGTGATTTTCGACTTTTATAAGAGAGGTTACTATAAGGAGATAGAAGTCTTATATAACGTTGCAAAAAGAGGGAAAATTAATTGGAATCGAACCATAAAAACCCAAAAAGCATACATTCAGGATGGAAATGCCTATTATCTTGATTTTGTAACTAAAAATAATTCGTTACAAAATGATCAAATGATTACATTAATACATGAATACTGTGTCTATGAAAGTTTTGATAAGATTGGGTGGCTTTTTACTAACAGTATGCCTCAGAAGCCAAGAATAAAGTTTAATTACAAAATGTTTAAAGGCATTTTAATGGATAAGATTGCTGCGACATTTAATGATAACAACAAAATGTTATTTCGTAATCTGCTCGCTATTATAGATTATACTGGTGCAGGTTTTTCAACCAGGAAATTTCAGTATGGGACATATAGATTCGAATATGTATGGGAATCATTGGTTGATAAGGTATATGGAATTTCTGGTAAGGAAGAGTTTTTTCCAAAGACTTATTGGAATATTGATAAGAATGTAGTTCCTAATGCTTGTTTGGAACCAGACACGATAATGCTGTGTAATAATGATGTATATGTACTGGATGCAAAATATTATAAGTATGGAGCAACAAAAAGGGCGGTTGATTTGCCTGAATCCACATCTATTAATAAGCAAATAACGTACGGTGAATATATCGATGAGCAAAAAAGTTTTCGTCAGAAGTACGGCGATAATATGAAGGTGTATAATGCTTTTTTAATGCCATTTAATTCGCAGTCGGATAAATGGATGACAGAAGATAAGGTTATTCGTATTGGACAAGCCTATGGAGATTGGAAAACAAATCTTAAATCATATGAAAAAGTACAGGGAATAGTTGTTGATATTAAATATTTGATGAAACTATCTACCAGACAAAATGAAGAAGAAATTCGGGTACTGGCAGATAAAATATCAAAATATGTGAATGAGGAGGTTTAACAGAATGAAAATTACTATTTCAAAGATTTTAAATAAAACGGATTTGGCTGAATCAGGTTCTCATGGTGGATTGGTTGTGACTAAGCCGATGATAAATCCGTTAACAGATTTTTTTGAAGAAACTGGGGTGGATAGGGATTTTAAAGATAAAGATGACGGAGAAATTTTTTCAATTCATTACATGGATTACACTTCAAATGGAACCACGCCAAATGACAGAGTAACGCCAATTGGTAGATTTAAAACAAAGCATGAATTAAAACCGGGTGATCAATTAATATTGCAAAAGATAGATCAGAATGGACAAAAGGACTATTTTATAGAATATGCAAGAAGGTTAAATGCTGCATATTTTGTAGGGAAATCGAAAGAATCTGTTGAAGTTCTTGATTTTGAACAGTTTACGAATGTTATTATAAGAAAAATTCAAGAGGGAAAAGTACAGAGTATAACTTCTAATGATTGTGAAATGTACGTTAGATATATGGGAGTTCTTGGAAAACTAACAATAAGTCAGACGACAGATGGTTTTGAAATGTATTTTGATGGAGTACATATTGAGGAGAAATACAAATATTTTGAACTTGATATGTCAGTAGAACCATTTGAATTAAGAAAAACAGATAGTTGGAGGCTGGATATTGAACTGGATGTTAATGAGGCGGACACAGAATTAAATGATGAGGCGGATCAGAGTTTGATTCGTGATATCGGAGATGAGAACCTTTCGATGGATAAAACAACATATATACCAGTGCCGGAAGATAAGAAACCTGAAAATAATGTTAATGGGCGTAAGATTCCAAATAGAAGCCGAGATAAGGCGAAAAAAGCTTTGAATAGAGCGGATTTTAAATGTGAAGTCGATGAAAGCCACAAGCTATTTCTTCGAAAAAGTCAGCCGATTAATTATACAGAGCCACATCATTTGATCCCGTTGAAGTATGATAAATTATTTTCAAAATCACTTGATGTTGAAGCAAATATTGTTTCGTTATGCAGTTATTGTCATAATTTAATTCATTATGGTGCAGATGCAGAAATTGTAATTCGTAAGTTATGGGAAGATCGTAAGGAAGAATTAGAAGCTGCAGGAATACTGGAAATGAATAATGGAACTCGGTTGACAGTGGATATTCTATTAGGATTATATGGTATAAAGTAGGTGATTCTATGGATGTTCTAACAAAAGAACAACGACGTAGAAATATGCAACATATAAGAGCCAATGATACGAAGATTGAAGTTATGTTGCGCAAAGCATTGTGGAAAAAAGGATACAGATACCGGAAAAATTATAAGGGTTTACCAGGAAAACCGGATATAGTTCTGACAAAATACAAGATTGCTATTTTCTGTGATGGTGAATTCTTCCACGGGAAAGATTGGGGAGTATTAAAACCAAGACTTGAAAAAAGTAATAACAGTGAATTCTGGATAAGCAAGATATCTCGGAATAGAGAGCGAGATGATGAAATAAATAAGAAATTGCTGTTTGAAGGCTGGACCGTTATTAGGTTCTGGGGTGACGATATAAAGAAAAATACGGATGAGTGTGTAAAAGTTGTGGAAGAAGCAATATTTGACATAACTATGCACGATATCGACGAAATGTAAAACGTAAAAATGGGTTACAATTTTTAACCTGAATTTTAGAAGGAGTAAACAGCTTATAACTATAGAAGAAATTTTGCATTCTAATTTGACCGATGAGCAGTATGCAGCTGTAATTGATGACTCAAGAAATATATTGTGTCCGGCATGTGCAGGCTCTTGGAAATCAAGAACCTTGGCATATAAAATATGGACCGTCCGGATATGCAGAGGATGCTGGATCTTGTGAAGAAGAAACAGATCAGCTGTGTTATTGTGAAGGATTTCTCCAGATTTTCCAGAGACCACATTGAACAGGGAAAATACATCGAGCAGATATTTCCTTTTATGGGTGTGCGTTTTATTGCTATCAATGACAATTACGATAGTGCAGATTATGTGGGAGGTATCGGTGAAATTGATGTTGCATTTAAGGGAATTCTTTATGATTTTTTCAGTGAGGAACAGTCGGTAAAGGTGAGTACAACTCTTGATGCCAAGCGTGGCAGTGGGAAATACATTTCTGCTTTTGCACCTTATGGATATGTAAAGAGTCCTGAGGACAAGCACAAGCTGGTGGTGGATGAATATGCCGGTCAGGTTGTGAAGCGTATTTTCAAAGAGTATTTATCCGGAAAGTCCATGTATAAAATTGCAGAGACTCTGAATCAGGAAGGAATTGCGACACCGGGAGTGTACATTGCCATGAAGGAAGAAAATGAAAACCAGCTTGCAAAATACCGAGAGAAAAAGCCTCTTTGGAGTAATGTTGCTGTGGGGAGAATCCTCAGTAATGAACAATACACCGGGACAATGGTTTATAACCGCTTCAAGAGTGAAAATGTGGGTGACAAACACGCAAAGGCCCTTCCGGAGGAAGAATGGAAGCGGGTGGAGAACTGTCATATAGTCATTATAAGCAGGGAGGATTTTGAAAAGGTAGCAGCCATGAGAAAAGGTAATACTTGCGCCGGCGCAGAGAGGAAACACGAGACACATGGCCTGACCGGTAAAATGATATGTGGTAATTGCGGACATCGTTTGTACCACTCTTATGCCGGTCGCCCTAAGTATTATTGTGCCAAGCATTATCTGGATAAAGCAGATGGAAAATGTAATATCAGTGTTCTTGATGCGGATATGGAAGAAGTCGTGATGAGGTCCTTGCAGTTGTTTGTTGATATGTGGGGGGATTCCAGAAAGATTGTGGACATGCAGCGTGAGAAACAGGCACAGCGATTGAAACTGGCGGAACAACATCTGGTAGATATGGAGAACAGCAACGAGCGCATTAATAGGGATTTGCGTGATGCATACGAGAACTACAAACTTGGCTTGACCGATAAGGCAACCTATCTGGAACAGAAAAAGACCTATGAGCAGTTACTTGTGCAAATGTAGGAAAATATTGAAAAGCAGAAGGCAGCAGTCAGCAAGATGGCTCAAGTGGACCTGCCGGAAGTGGCCGGTTTTGAAATGCTGGAAGGGCAGATGAAACTGCAGAAACTGAATAAGGAAATCGTGGATGCTTTCGTGGCGGAGATTGTTGTATTTGCTAGGGACATGGTGGAGATAAAGTGGAAATTTCGGGATGAGTTTAAGATGGAGTAAACACAGTATTTAGTTTGCTTATTGTAATTAAATTACTATATATAGGTTGAAATGATGTAAAAATTGTGATGACATAAAATAGAACAAATGCTTGCAAAAGGAGACGGGTATGCTTAATTTAAATGATTTGTTTTTGGATTTTAATGATAATTTGACACTTAAGAAGAAATATAAGGATTTAGTAATTACAGGAAGAAATGCACTTAGGAATAAGATTGGAAGTAAATTTGAGGAGAATGATAGAAAGAAACCGAAATACTTTATGCAAGGTTCTTATGCGATGAATACAGCTATTAATCCAGAGGAAGATGAAGAGTTTGATTTAGATGATGGTGTCTATTTGCAGGGATATTCTGATGATAAAGATACCTGGCCGGCGACAACAACTGTACACGATTGGGTAAAGAAAGCGGTTGATAAGCATACATCTAATGACCCGATTGATAAAAATACTTGTGTTAGAGTCGTTTATGAAGAAAAGTACCATATTGACTTGCCGATATATATTATGGGCGAAGATGATGCTGATAATGAGTGTGCTTATTTAGCACATAAGAGTAAGGGATGGATAGAAAGTGATCCCAAAGCATTTAAAGAGTGGTTTCAAAACTGTGTAAATGAAAATGGTCAAGTGATTCGTCATATGGTTAAGTTCTTGAAAGCGTGGAAGGTGAAAAAGGGAGTTGACATACCCGGAATGGCAATCACAATATTAGTTTGCAATAATTATACGGTTACTGATAAAAGAGAAGATATCTCATTGCTTGATACGGTAACTAATATATTGGATTGTTTGGATACAAAATTTGAGTGTTATAAACCTATAACACCGACAGACGAAGATTTGTTTGCAGGATATAGTGAGACAAAGAAAGAAAATGTGACTAATAGCTTTAAGACGCTTAAAATCAGATTGAATAAAGCTATTTATGAAGAAAAGAATGAAAAAAAGGCTACAGATTTATTGCAAAAAGAATTTGGTGATAGGTTTCCAGAGGGAGAGGATAAAGATAAGTCTATTTATGACAGAACATCCGCTCCGATTCAGTTAGGTGGTGAAGATAGTCATTTTGCATAAGGAAATTGTCAGTTATCTGTCTGAGCAAGGCTACATATGCAGATACGAGGATGAAGAGAATGTTATAACAATAGACATATGCGTAGAAGCTAGGGATATTCAGTTAGTTATGAAACTACCAAGATTTTATCCATATGAGTTTCCGGAAATATATTGTTATCAAGAATTTGATTTTCTCGTACCGCATGTATATACAAACAAACAACTATGTTTATTTGATGAAAATGAAGAAACTGTATATCCGGATCGCTATCTTGAAATTGCAAAGATATCGATTGAACGTGCAATCAAATTATTTCAAGATAGTATATTGAAGAATAATCTGCTTGAATACAATTTAGAAGCGGTTTCTTACTGGAATACGAAGGCAGAATCTTTTGTTGTTATGTTGAGATTTGATGAATCGTTTTCACATTATATATGGGCATATCAGATGACAAAAAGTAGCTATGTATGTTCAGACAGCAAAATAGAACTTATTACTTTTATCCGAAGATTACGTGGGCTAGATATTGATGAACAAGACTTAAAACAAGTTTTGTTCGTTAAATCAGATGTAGTTATCACTATGCTTATTTCGAAATTAACAGATGTATATTTATGGTTGATTGGAAAGAAAAATGAAAAATTATATTTTGATTATATGTCGAAAAATAATAGTCCTAGTCTGATAATTTCAAGTTTTAATAACACAGTGGGTGATTGTTTGCTGGGTATTAAAATTGGGAAATTGAAGAGTAATAATGTGAGAATTACAAGAAAAAATATTGCAGGTGTTTTAAGAGCAAATTCTGGTAGAAGGTTTGAAAAGATTCAAATATGTGATATGCGAATGAAAAGACTTTTTACACGTGGAGGTGATGGTCGAGCAATGTTTGATAAAAAGTGTTTGTTCGTAGGCGGTGGTTCAGTTGGTTCGTATTTAGTTAAGGCGGTAACTGAGATTGGAATTAGTGATGATATAACCATAATAGATAAAGATATTTTGACTTCAGACAATATTGCAAGGCACCTATGTGGTGCAGATAAATTACTGTCTGAAAATAAAGCAGAGGCAATAAGTATTTACATGTTAGAACAGTATCCTACAATGCGTTGTGAAGGAATATATAAAAATGTATTAGAAATTATCGAAGAGCCCGCAGATTTTTTTGATGAATATGATATTGTTTTTGTGGCAGTAGGAAACTGGATGTTAGAGAAAAAATTTGTAAAATTATATAAAGAAGGTAAAATTAAACAGTGTGTATTAGTTTGGGTAGAACCGTACTTAATAGCAGGACATGTTATTGTGCTCAATACAGACTATACAGAAAAGACCAATGAATATCTTTTTGACGAGTGGGGCAATTTCAAAATTTCTGTGGTCGAAAATAGTAAGCAATATATGAAGAGTGAGGCCGGATGTCAAAGTGCGTATGCACCTTATGCAGGGTTTGAACTTCAAAAATTCATTTTGGATTTTGTTGATTTATATCATCGAGAGGTATATGAAAAAGAATGCAAGGCCAATTATGTTATTGATTGGTTTGGACGTATGAAATGGGCAAGGATGAATAGTATTGCTATAAAGCCACGATATAGGTCTCTAGAAGATAGAACAATTAATATACAAAGGATTGATATTGACTAATGATTTTTAGAGCAAACGAGATTACAGTAATAATACCTGAGGACATTATATGCGAACTCAACAGATACTATATTGGGAATGAAAAAGAAGTTGGGGGTATACTATTGGGGCGCTTTGCTGGAGGTATTATATATGAGGTGACGGAGATGGCTTGTATTAATTCTCTACATAGTACAAGAATCCATTATCGACGTGATGTTAAAAAGGCACAAAGCATTATCAATAAAAGATGGAGAGAGACAAATGGTGAGATAAATTACCTTGGGGAATGGCATACGCATCCCAATATGTTTGCAACACCATCTACTACAGATATGGAAAGTCTGTCAGCAATAATGGATAAGGTTGGAAATGTATTACCAGTTGTTATGCTATTAATTTTAGGCGCAAATAATAAGACCAGTCTTAATGTTAGGAAGGAGAATGTCAACTATGCATGTATATTCGATAGATAAGGATATCAGAAGAAAAGTTATAGTGGGTTTGTTTTGTGTGAGTATTTTCATATCACTGATATTGAAGTTCGTTTTTCGAGTCCCAGTTGAATACATAACTGAGTGCATAAGGAAAGTAGCATTATTTGATTCATTGTATCAAATGGGGAACTTTTTAGATGTGTTTGGAGATATAATAAGCACTCCTACTATATATGCGATGCTCTATATTCTTTTTGATAATGTTTTGTGGAAAGTAAAGTGGATTAATAAATTCTTGGGAATTCCTAATTTGAATGGAGTGTGGAAAGGAATGGCTAAATCATCTTTTGATGAATCTAAAGAATATTCCATGGAATTAACAGTAAAACAAACATGGAGTAAAATTAGCTTTGTATCTGAATTCTTGGATACAAATTCTAAATCACAAAGTAATAGTGCAGCTTTTTTTATTGAGGCAAATGGCGATAAGAAAGTAGGATTTTCATTTGTAAATAATAGTAGAGAAGTGAATTCACAACAGTATGAAGGATATAATATCCTGGAAATTGATAACGAAAATGAAATATCAGGTAGATATTTTAATAATCGGGATAGTAGATTGATGGGGATTGTAGGAGGAAATAAGGGGCAATTCAAAATAAAAAGGACAGAGGAGAGTCATACATAATGCAAGATAAACAACCAAAGACACAAAGAAGATTGATGGAAGAATTTCCAGAAATAAATGCTGATGTAGCTGAGAATATTGATATTAAGACTAAAGCAAAAGTTTTAACATATCAATCGGATAATGTTAATAGAGATGTTTCTATCGTGCTACAGGAAGAAATAAAAAAATGTGTTAAGACCAAGAATTTTGGAAAAATTAGTAAGAAATGTAATAAACTTGCAAGTGAATATTTGGAAAATAATAGGGTTTGGATTTTACAAGAAAACTGGTATTGTTTATTGGCTTATTTCGTATCAATAGCGACTATGATTTTACGAGTTCTTGAAGTGAAAACCAAAACAAATGATTGTATATCATTTGTTTTGTATTTTGTCGCGTTACTGTTATGGATACTCATAGTGCAAATAAAAAGATTAATGGGTTTGAAGGCAGATAGATTTTTAGTGGCATTTAATCATCATGCACCTTCCGTTATAATTGTAAGTTCATTGCTGTTTTATATAGTGGTTTGTTTATGCGATTATAGGAGTGTATGGATTGCAGTTATTGTTTTGTCTTTTGTTGCGTGTATGTGGCTCACATGTTTGTGGTATAAAAGAGAAAATGAGAAATAATTACATATCGGTGTAACTCAGGTGATTGCAAAGCGGGAATCATAATCCGCCACCGCATTCGATTTCATTCGGAATCCTAAAACTGAATATAGAACCTATCCATAAAAGGCTTTTTAACAAAATCGAATTTTTCTCAAAAAATCTCCTCACACCCTTGACACGAGCAGGAACAGGTAAAACTTATGCTTCCGCATTTGCAATGAGAGAACTGGGATTTAAGAGAGTCTTATTTTTAGTTCATAGGGGACAGCTTGCAAGACAGACTAAGAAATCTTACGAAAAGGTGTTTGCCAATCTGTTTCTGTGGGGTTAGTTGGTGCGGGTTATCATGAATATGATGCGGATTATGTATTTGCTACGGTCCAGACATTAAATCGTGATGAACATTTGCTTCAATATGATAAGAATTCATTTGATTGTATTGTGTTGGATGAAGCACATCATGTAACTGCTGATACATATCAGAAGATTATGAAACATTTTTCGCCTAAGCTTTGGCTTGGAATGACAGCAACTCCTGATAAGCGGGATGACAATGTTGCAGGTAGAAATGTTTATGAGTTATTTAATTATCAGATTGCTTATGAGATACGTTTGCAGCAGGCCATGGAAGAAAATCTGTTATGTCCGTTCCATTATTTTGGAATTACTGATTTGTCTATAGTTGGAGATGATAAAGATAATCGTAATTTCAGTATGCTTACAAGTGATGAACGTGTGAAACATATAATCCGGCAGGCAAATTACTATGGATATAGTGGAGAAAAGGTTAAAGGTCTTATATTCTGTAGCAGTATCAAAGAGACACAGGAATTATCACATAAGTTTAACAATATAGTTAATCCCGATACAGGGGGATTTTATAGGACAATAGCATTGAATGGTGATGCTAACGAACAGGAAAGACAGGATGCATTTGAAAGACTTGCAATGAATGAGAGTGAGGCAAATGTCCATAAGCAGCCATTAGATTATATATTTTCTGTGGAGATACTGAATGAGGGTGTTGATATTGTAGAGGTTAATCAGGTTATTATGCTCAGACCAACACAATCGCCAATAGCATTATCTTGGGATAGAACTTACAATAAAGACAATATTCGTAGATATATAATGGAAGGCGGAAGAATTATTCCAGGCGCATCTACAGTGCATTTTGATGAAATAAGCAAAAAGAGAATATTTGCATCTGTTGATAATGCTAATTTTAGTGATATTAAGCTGATAAAAGAAAATTATACAAATCTTAAGAATAAATTGGGGAGAATACCGGCACTTAAGGATTTTGATGATTATGGGGAGATGGATGTTATACGAATTTTTGATAATAACAGCCTCGGTTCGTATTATAAATTCTTAGTGAAATATGAGAAGGATTATAAGATTCGTTTGTCACAGGAAGAAGAAAAGATAGTTGAATTTATTTCAAAGAAACTGGCAAATGGTAAGAGAATACAGGAATTACAATTATTAAAGAGAACACTTCTATATGCAAATGGATTATCAAAATGTGGATTATTTACAGGACTATCACAGGATCTGTTGACATATGGTAAATCCATCAGTAAGGAACAGCAAGAAAATATCATAAATGTTATGACAAATGAATTCCCTGCGGGTTCAGGTAAAAAAACATATTCCCAGTGTGTCTTTATAGAAAAGGAAGGCAATGATTATAAACCAACGAAGACATTTCTTGAAATGTTATCAGATAGAGATTTTTATAATGTTATTAAGGAACTTGTTGATTTTGGTATAAGCAGGTATGAAAGAGATTATAAGCAAAGTTATGATGTAACAGATTTTGTCCTTTATCAGAAATATACATATGAGGACGTGTGTCGTTTGCTTAATTGGGAACAGAATGAAGTGCCATTAAATATTGGCGGTTATAAATATGATAAGAAGACAAAAACATTCCCTGTATTTATTAATTATGATAAATCGGATGATATCAGTGATACGACAAAATATGAGGATCATTTTGTGCCAGGATTTAGAGATCGTCTGATAGCAATATCGAAATCCGGAAGAAGTCTTCAGTCTGAAGATGTACAGAATTTTCTTAAAGCAAAAGAGCGGGGAATTAGAGTGGAGCTTTTTGTTCGTAAGAATAAAGATGATAAGATCTCTAAGGAGTTTTATTATCTGGGACATATGACAGCTAGTGGAAATACCAAAGAATTTACAATGCCAAATACACAGAAGACAGCAGTTGAAATAGAATGGATTCTTGATGTTCCTGTGCGTGAAGATATCTATGAGTATATTGTAAATTCATAAATACTTACAAAATCTCTGCATATGCAAAGACAGTCACATTTTGTTACAGAAAAGAGGAAAATACATGAAAACAGTAAGGGTAGTTGCAGCAATAATAAAGTCAGTTAATAATAAGAAAGAACCAATTATTTTTGCAACCCAGCGAGGATATGGAGAATTCAAAGATGGCTGGGAATTTCCAGGTGGTAAGATAGAAGCTGGAGAGACTCCACAGGAAGCATTAAAACGTGAGATTATGGAAGAATTAGATACAGAGATTAAAGTTGGAGCTTTAATCGACACGATAGAATATGATTATCCTAATTTCCATCTTTCAATGGATTGCTTCTGGTGTGAGATATTAAGTGGAGATCTGGTATTAAAGGAACATGAGAATGCAAAATGGCTGACTAAGGAGCATATTGGAGAGGTTGAGTGGCTGCCAGCGGATGTTACTTTGATTGAGAAGATAAGAAGATACATATAAATAGGAGCATAAATGAGAAAACTAATTTTCGAAATAATCGAAGTTGCAGAAGATAATGACAAATGCAGTAAAATCTATGATACATTTATGATGATAACGATATGCGTCAGTATATTTCCATTAGCATTTAAGAATCAGACGGGAGTATTTAATGTTATTGATAAGGTTTCGGCATTTATATTTGTTGTGGATTATATTTTGAGACTGGTGACTGCAGATTATAAATTGGAAAAGGGTGTAATATCATTTGTTATGTATCCGTTTTCGTTTATGGCTATTGTCGATTTGCTGTCAATTTTACCATCTCTAATTATAGTGAATAATAGTTTAAAGTTGTTAAAAATATTTAGACTGTTCAGGACTTTCCGTGTGTTTCGAGTGTTTAAATCATTTAGATACTCAAAAAACATCCAAATGTTTTTAAATGTCTTTCATAGGCAGAAAGAATCTTTGACTGTCGTATGTGTTCTGGCTGTTGGATATATATTTATTTCGGCACTTGTTATATTTAATGTAGAACCGGAAACTTTTAACAACTTTTTTGATGCTATATATTGGGCTACAGTATCTTTGACAACAGTAGGTTACGGAGACATATATGCAGTTTCAATGGCAGGAAAGGTTATTACGATGATATCATCAGTGTTTGGCATTGCAATTGTAGCATTGCCAGCAGGCATAATAACAGCAGGATATATGGAGGAGTTGAATAAAGATAAATGATAATACACAAATCAATCATTCGAGTGGGAACAACAGAGGGGCATTTTCGTATGATTATGCTGTCTGTTATGAGACAGTTTAAAGAAATGTACAGCAATTATGATATCAGGGGCGTGATTGGCAATGCGGAACAGTTGCGGGAAATGCTTGAAAAGGAAGGGGTTACGTTGAATTGCGTACATACATCTGGCCACTTTGATTTGCATCAGCAGATGGCACAGGAAAATCTGGTGGCATGTTTTAGCCTGACTATGTATCTGCTACATTTGCACGAACTGAACAGATATAATGACAATAAGCTGTAGGTGTTTCCTATAAAGGATTTGACGGAAACAAATCCTGTATACATACTTACGAATAAGGATAAAACGTATGTTGAAGGGACTAAGGAATTTAAGGATTTGTTGAAAAATGTGGTGAAATCTATGGAGTATGCTGAGTGATAGGGACTCGTTGGATTAAGAAAATTATATATGGGATTAATAATATGACAAATGAATTAATGAATGCAATAGTAAGTGCAATAACAGGAGCGGTAGCTGGTGGAATGGTTAACTTGCTTTTAGATAAGCGAAAAGAAAATCTAGAAGACATAAAAGAAAAGAAAAAGATATATGAGGATCGTCCAGAGTTACAAATAATCGAGTATAAAGAATACATAAAATGTTCTGCGTACAAATTTAAAAAAGAATGTGATATTAATTTGTTCATGACAAAAATGGGAAAAGTGTCAGTTGAGAATGATATTGTGACGGCACATTATAACAAAGACTATTTTAATGAAGAAGAATGGTGTTGTGTTATTTATGAATTTAAAAATGCTGGAAAAACAGATATTAGGTGCGTTAGTCCTGTATGTACATATAAAAAAGATACTATGCTTTGTGATGTTTCTAATGCAAAAATGATTTTGGAATATGGATGGTTGAGTTATTCAACGATGTTCGATAGAAAAATTCGTGTAGGCGAGTCTTTTACAACGAAGATTTGCTATCATAAAGATTGTATTGTGTCAGGCATGATGTCTTCAATAATGTTTATGTGCTTAGAAGATTGTAATAATAGATTTTGGAATCAACCGTTATTTGCACCAAACAATAAAATATATGATTCTTATGAGATAACTTATAAAGAATACAAAGATGAGTATTTACCAGATAGTGCAATAGAGTGTTTTAAGAAGCCATGGCTTTGGTAAGACTGGATGGAAGCAAAAAAACAAGGCTAGATTAGAAACGGATGCTTTGATTCATAAATTAGAGATGGAAGCAAGAATTTTGAACTACAAGTTCAATGACAAATGTATCTGTATAACTTAATATATTAAATATAAAAT
>CDYL01018376.1_pt1 | contig 36244 bp, 29 predicted proteins | sample 557761 | NCBI WGS metagenome assembly CDYL01 (sample SAMEA3182104, study PRJEB8094) | gut metagenome | biome: human; feature: gut; material: Stool; isolation source: human stools | place: Canada | collected 2013-02-12 | reverse complement strand
GGTGGCTTCAAACGAAAGAAGCCCACCTATAAATCGGAATGTGACACCATGCCACGAACAATTTATACTGCGGGGCGGACAAGTCTTGTTGAAAGGCTGAAAGCCCATGAGTGTGAATTATGTGGAGCGACAGACGACCTTGTTATGCACCATGTAAGGAAACTAAAAAACTTGCAGGGAAAGGAAAGCTGGGAACGACACATGATTGCCCGCAAACGCAAGACGATTGCCGTGTGCAGGAGTTGTCACAAGAAGATACATGACGGAAAGATAGACTGAAATTAGTGGAGAGCCGGATACGCTGAGAGGTGTAAGTCCGGTTCGGGGGCGAGCATTTGGAAACCTGTCATAGAAATATGATAAGGCGCTGGGTGCTTAGCCTACACAAAACCGTCCGAAAGTATTTCGGGGAAGCGATTGTGGTAACGCAGGAAGTGGAAGATATTATTTCCTCTCCCATAGTGAAAGAGAGTATCATCAATAACTCGGACTGCAAGATTTTGTTAGACCAGCGAAAATACCTGAACAAGTTCGACAGCATACAGAACCTCTTGGGACTGACCGACAAGGAGCGTTCGCAGATATTGTCTATCAACATGGCGAACCACCCCGGACGGAAGTACAAGGAAGTTTTCTTCTCACTGGGCGGCACGCAGTCGGCAGTGTACGCCACAGAAGTTTCGCTGGAAGAATATTACACGTTCACGACAGAGGAAAGCGAGAAAATGGAACTGTTCGCCCTCGCCGAGAAGCTGGGCGGCAACCTTGAACTGGCTATCAAGCGGCTTGCGGAAAGCAAACGCAATCCCCAATCATCAACAACTTAAAAATTAGGAACATGAAAAGAACAATTCTCCTTATGGCGGTATGCCTTTGCTTCATCGGCAAGGCATCCGCCCAGTGGGTGGTGTCAGACCCCGGCAACTTGGCACAGGGTATCATCAACACCACCAAGCAGATAGTGCAGACTTCCACCACAGCCAAGAACACGCTGGACGGCTTCATGGAAGCGCAGAAGATTTTCCAGCAGGGTAAAAAATATTACGATGCGCTTAAAGCGGTGCATGACGTGGTTAAGGGCGGTGTCAAGGTGAAGAAGTCCATTGAACTGGTGGCGGAAATATCCGAAATCTACGTGCGCAATTTCCAAAGTATGCTGGCAGACCCGAATTTCACGCCTGACGAACTGTCGGCAATATCGTTCGGCTATGCCAAACTGATGTCGGAAAGCTCGGACGTGTTGCAGGACTTGAAGAATGTAGTGAACATCACGGGTATGTCGCTGACGGATGCCGAACGGCTGGCTATTATTGATAATGCCTACCGAAGCCTATTGAATTACCGCAACCTCGTGAACTACTACACCCGCAAGAACATATCCGTGTCCTACCTGCGGGCAAAGAAGAAGAACGACACCGACCGGGTGCTGGCTCTCTACGGCTCGGCGGATGAACGCTACTGGTAATATATAAATCGATATGCCTATGTTATTAGCAGCAGTGGATTTTGACAACCTGCACCAAGTGTTGCGGGTGCTGTACGATGAAATGATGCCCTTGTGCAGCAACATGACGGGGGTAGCGAAAGGTATTGCCGGGCTGGGTGCGCTGTTCTATGTAGCCGCCAAAGTGTGGCAGTCGCTCGCAAGGGCGGAAGCCATAGACGTGTACCCGCTCCTGCGCCCCTTTGCGCTGGGGCTATGTATCATGTTTTTTCCAACATTCGTATTGGGTACTATCAACACGGTGCTGTCGCCAGTGGTGAAAGGGTGCAACCAGCTTATGGAAACGCAGACTTTCGACATGAACGAGTACCGGGCGCAAAAAGACCGACTGGAATATGAAGCCCTGATGCGAAGCCCCGAAACGGCTTACCTCGCATCGGACGAGGAATTTGACCGACAACTGGAAGAACTGGGCTGGTCGCCCTCCGACATGGTGACTATGACGGGTATGTACATGGACAGGGCGGCGTACAATATAAAGAAGTCCGTCCGGGACTGGTTCAGGGAACTGTTGGAAATGCTCTTTCAGGCGGCGGGGCTGATTATAGACACGCTGCGCACGTTCTTCCTGATTGTGCTTTCGATACTGGGTCCGCTGGCGTTTGCGATTTCCGTCTATGACGGTTTCCAAAGCACGCTGACCCAGTGGATTTCACGCTATATCTCCATTTACCTGTGGTTGCCCGTGTCCGACTTGTTCAGCAGCGTGCTGGCACGCATACAAACGCTGATGCTCCAAAAGGACATTCAGGAACTTTCAGACCCGAATTTCATCCCGGACGGGAGCAGCACCGTGTATGTAATCTTTATGATTATAGGTATCGTGGGCTACTTCACCATTCCTACGGTGGCAAGCTGGATTGTCTCGGCTGGCGGCACGTCTGCCTATAACCGCAACGTGGCACGGGCTGGGTCAATCGCCGGGGCTGCGGTCGGTGCGGCAAGCGGGAAAGTAACCGGGAAACTACTCAAATAACCAACATCAAAATTTAATATATGGAATTTAAATCATTAACGAACATCGAAACGAGTTTCCGGCAAATCCGGCTCTTTGCGCTGGTATTCATCTGCCTGTGCGCACTGGTGACGGGCTTTGCCGTGTGGAACTCGTACAGCTTCGCCGAAAAGCAGCGGCAGAAGATTTACGTCCTCGACAACGGCAAAAGCCTGATGCTGGCACTCTCGCAGGACATGGCACAGAACAGACCCGTGGAAGCCAAATCGCACGTGCGGCGTTTCCACGAGCTTTTCTTCACGCTCTCACCCGACAAGGGGGCTATCGAAAGCAACATCAAACGCTCGCTGTTCCTCGCCGACAAGACCGCTTTCAACTATTACAAGGACTTGGCGGAAAAGGGTTACTACAACCGGGTGATTTCCGGAAACGTCACGCAGACGGTGGAGATTGACAGCGTGAAGTGCGACTTCGATCAATACCCCTACAAGGTGAACACGTATGCCCGCCAGTTGATTTTCCGGGAAAGCAGCCTGACGGTGCGAAGCCTTGTGACCTCATGCCGATTGCTCAACGCAACACGGAGCGACAACAACCCGCACGGCTTCATCATCGAAGCGTTCACCATTACCGAGAACAAGGATTTGCAAACCGTTAAGAGGTAGCCTTATGGAGAGAAAACGAAATTATATCGAAAAGGTGCAGGACTGGGCGGACGACCGCCTGCGCCGAATGTGCGGACGGATTACGCCGGGCAAAAGGCTGGCGGTTATCCTCGTGATGTTCCTATTTTTCGGCGGCTTGTCTATCTACATCACTGTTTCATCAATCTACAATATCGGGAAACGGGACGGCAGGCGGCTGCAAATAGAACATATCAAACAACTGCCATTGCAAGGCAATGACACAATCAACAGTATCAACCCCTTAAACAGACCGGAATATGGAAGAAGTACAGAAGAATGAGAACGGCACGACCGTACCGCAGGCGGACGGGAAGCCGAAAAAGGAAGATAAACCCAAACGGGAACTTACCCCGCAGCAGGTGCAGCAGCGCAGGAAAATGATAGTCTTCCCGCTGATGTTCCTTGCCTTTGCCGGGTGTATGTACCTGATATTCGCCCCCTCCGGCAAAGAGGACGTGAATGTGGAGAGCGTGGGCGGCTTCAATGCCGACATACCCCTGCCCGCAGAGGACGGGATTATAGCCGACAAGCAAAAGGCTTACGAACAGGCGATGCTGAACCGCAAACAGCAGGACAAGATACAATCCTTGCAGGACTTCGGTTTCATGGGGGACGATGAAACGGAAGAACCGCAAACGGAAATAGACCTGATGCCGGAAGAAGAACCGAAGTCCCAAAGGGGCGGCGGTGCTTCTTCGGCATACGCTTACCGGGACATCAACCGCCAGTTAAGCACGTTCTACGAAACGCCCCCTGTGGACGAGGAAAAAGAGGACTTGAAGCGGCAGGTGGCGGAACTGACCGACCGACTGCAACAACAGCAGAACGCCACGCCTACGGCTGACGACCAAATGGCACTCTTGGAAAAATCCTACGAACTGGCGGCAAAATACATGAATGACGGCGGGCAGAACAGAGAAAGGGGGCAGATTGCCCAAATACCGACAGCCGGGCAGAACGGCGGCGGTATCGGCACTCCGGCTGTCCCGGTGCAGGCAATCCGGGAAACAACTGTATCGGGATTGCAGCAACCCATGAGCGATGCCGACTTCATCCGTGCTTACAGCCAGCCACGAAACTACGGCTTCAACACGGCAGTAGGCACGGGCTACGCTATGGGCAGGAACACGATAGCCGCCTGCATCCACCAAGACCAAACCCTGACGGACGGGCAGGCGGTGAAACTCCGGCTACTCGAACCCATGCAGGCGGCCAGCATCGTTGTGCCGAAGAATACCCTTGTGGCGGGGACAGCAAAAGTGCAGGGCGAACGGCTCGACATACTGGTGTCCTCGATTGAGTACGCTGGCAACATCATCCCGGTGGAACTCGCCGTGTTCGACACGGACGGGCAAAAGGGGCTTTCCGTTCCGTCCTCAATGGAGCAGGAAGCATTCAACGAAGCTATGGCGAATATCGGCAGCGGGCTGGGTACAAGTATTTCCTTTGCCCAAAGTGCCGGGCAGCAGGTGGCTATGGACGTGACAAGGGGCTTGCTGCAAGGAACGTCCGGCTATCTTGCGAAAAAGTTCAGGACTGTAAAAGTAAAGCTGAAAGCCGGATACAAGGTGATGCTTTACGCCAAACAACAATAACCATTTTATCAACCACTAAAATTTCAATTAGCGATGAAACAGATTTTGGTAATGTTCGCCCTCTTGCTGGGCGTGTGTGCGGCAAACGCACAAACCACTGACACCGTGAAGTATGCGGCTGGCAACGACTTGTACCGGGGTATCACCCGGAAACTCCCGTACCGCCAAATGGTTACGCCCTACGGCGTGGAAGTGACCTTTGCCAAGACGGTGCATATCATCTTCCCCGCCTCCGTCCGCTACGTGGATTTGGGAAGCAACCACATCATAGCGGGAAAGGCGGACGGTGCGGAGAACGTTATCCGGGTGAAAGCCACGACAGAGTGCTTTCCGGGCGAAACGAACTTCTCCGTTATCTGCGAGGACGGCAGTTTCTTTTCGTTCAACGCCAAGTACGCCCGTGAACCGGAAATGCTCAATATCGAAATGAAAGACTTCTTGGAGAATGAGGACACCAGCGACTTTTCGCATACCCGCATGAACATCTATTTCCGGGAACTGGGTAATGAAAGCCCGCTGCTGGTGAAACTGATAATGCGGAGCATCTACAAGAACAATGACCGGAAAGTGCGCCACTTGGGTAGCAAGCGTTTCGGCATACAGTTCTTAATCAAGGGCATTTATACCTATAACGGGATGCTGTACGTGCATACGCAGACGAAGAACAGTTCCAACGTACCTTTCGATACGGACTTCATCAAGTTTAAGATAGTCGATAAGAAAGTGCCGAAGCGCACGGCTATTCAGGAAACGGTGCTGGATGCGGTGCGCAGCTACAACGAGGTGATAGAGATTGCCGGGAAAACGACCGTGCGCACGGTGTACGCCCTGCCGAAGTTCACCATTCCTGACGACAAACTGCTGTTGGTGGAACTTTACGAGAAGAACGGCGGGCGGCATCAGGTTATCCGGGTGGAAAATTCCGACATCGTGAACGCAGAAGTGATTAACGAACTTAAAATCAAATAAGGATGAAACGGTTTCTATTTATCGGAATACTCTTTGTGCTGTGCCTGACCTCGTTTCAGGCACACGCACAAAGATACCTGCCGGGCATGAAAGGCTTGCAGGTCACGGCGGGCATGACGGACGGGGTGCATTGGAACGCCAATACGGATTTTGCCTACCATATCGGGGCGGCGTACAGCGTTTACACCAAGAACGCCAACCGCTGGGTGATTGGCGGGGAGTACCTGCACAAAAAGTATGACTACAAGGATATGCGTATTCCGGTCGAACAGTTCACCGCAGAGGGCGGCTATTACCTGAAATTCCTATCGGACAGGCGTAAGACCTTTTTCCTCTCGCTGGGACTGTCGGCACTCGCCGGGTATGAAACAAGCAACCGAAGCGAAAAGCTCTTGCCGGACGGCTCTACTCTGCTGGATAAGGACTGTTTTGTGTACGGCGGGGCTTTAACGCTGGAACTGGAAGTCTACCTGACCGACCGGATAGCCTTGCTTGTCAGCGCAAGGGAACGGGCGTTGTTCGGCTCGGACATAGGCAAGTTCCACACGCAGGTATCTTTGGGACTAAAATTCATTATCAACTGACCGCTATATAATAATGTATATGAAGAATGTAATGTATAAAATCATCATGGGCTACTACATCGTGGCCGCCCTTGTGCTTGTCACCGCCTGTAATGACAACTTGGATATTCAGCAGGCGTACCCGTTCAGCATCGAAACGCTGCCAGTACCCAAAAGGCTGAAAGTCGAGGAAACCGCCGAAATACGCTGCCAACTGGTGCGTGGCGGCTATTACCAGCCGACTACCTATCAAATCAGGTACTTCCAGCCGGACGGCAAAGGGAAGCTGGAAATGGATAACGGCACGGTGTTCCTGCCCAATGACCTGTACCCGCTGGAGAAAGAAACGTTCCGGCTATACTACACCTCGGCATCGACAGACCAGCAGACGATTGACATTTACGTGATTGACAGCTTCGGACAGGTGCAGCAACTTTCGTTTAGTTTCAATAATGACAGCAGCGAAGAAGAATAAATCTTTTGGAATTAGTATGTTGATAAACACCCAGTGTTTTATTGCTGGGTGTTTATTTTGTGATTACCTTTGTTCCTTGTAAATAGCTTATAAAAAAATAACAGCACATTATGAGAATAAAGGATATTTCCGTTGAAAATTATCGAAATTTAAATTCTGCAACAATTACATTTGACGAATCGTGCAATTTTATTGTTGGAGAAAATAATTTAGGGAAATCAAATATATTAAACCTGTTAAATATCATTTTCACACGAAGAGGATTTGTTTATGATGATTTTAATGATGCAAATTTACCAATAACAGTTAATATACGAATAAAACTCACAAATGATGAAATAGGGCATTTTGAAGACTTGTTTGATATAGATGATTACACCTATATCAATATTATCTGTAAACAAGTATCACCTGATGATAATATGGAATTTTATCATTTAGAAACAGAAACATACATATCTCCAACCCTTATTAAATGCTTAAACTTTATATACTATGATTCTTTGAGAAATCCCATTTCTGAAATTAATTTTGACAGCAGTAAAGGCGTAGGGCGTTTTTTATCAAGAATGATTAAGGATTACGTATCGAATAAAGATATAAATACTAATAATTTAGTTGATATTGAATTTACAAATGATTTACTAACTAATGTAAATACTAAATTAGAAAAAATAAAATCTTTTAAAGATCACACAATTAAAGCTGTTTTGGAGGGGGATATTTCATTGTTATTCCCAAAGTTAATCTCTTTACAAGATGCCAGAGGAGGGGCATTGTCAAAATGTGGATATGGAATTCAATTTTTATTACTAGTTACTTTATCTATTTTGAATAAACTTCAAGCAATTTCCGACCAACGTGGAGAAACAGGAGTATTTGTTAATGAGGATACAGGAGAAAGGTCTATTTCTGTTGTATTAGGACTTGACGAGCCAGAGATACATTTACATCCTTATATGCAACGTTCTCTTATTAAATATCTCAATAAAGTTATCAATAATGAAGATTCTGACTTGAAATTATTAATAAAAGAATTATTTGGAATTGATAAATTGGATGGTCAAATCATCATCGCAACACATTCACCAAGTATTATTCTTAATGATTTTAAGCAGATTATTCGACTTTATAAAAAAGGAACAAGCACTAAAATAGTTTCAGGAACAAATCTATCTCTCGGCGAACAACTTGAAAAACATCTTTTACTTCATTTTCCTTTTATCAAAGAAGCATTCTTTGCTCGCTGTGCTATTTTTGTCGAAGGGGATTCTGAATATGGAAGTTTTCCCTTGTTTGCCAAAAAATGTGACATAGATTTAGATGATTGCGGAATATGTGTCATTCAAGCAGGTGGAGATTCCGTTCTACAACTGATACAGTTAGCAGAAAAATTTGGTATACCTTGTATTGGGATTAGAGATAGTGATGGAGATAATACCCCGACAAGTATTCCTAATTTATGGAAAACAACAGAACGGGATTTTGAGGCTGAATTAATGAAATTGATTGATATAGGAAGAGAGGAAGTATTATGCGATATACTTTGTGAATATGATTCGGAAAAGCAAGAGCGAATTCTGAATGCACAAGCATTAAATAAACGAGCGTATAAAAAATATGGCTATTTAACAGCACCTATCAGTACAGACCTCAAATTATCAGATATAGACAAAACAAATATCACAAACCTAAAAGCCTATTATTCTACATGGTTTGGAATCAATAAGTCTCAACCATTGGGACTTTTAATAGGAATGAAACTATCTAAAAGCGAAATCCCTCAAATATATGTCAATCTAATTGAACATGCTAAAAGTTTATGCTGATGTATCAAAACGAAATAGAAATTATAAAATCTCGGATTGAGAACAAACACCAAGGGGATGAAAAACAATTAGAAATTATTTTTTCTCCCAACAAACGATTATTAGTTGAAGCACCTGCTGGCTATGGTAAAACACATACAATGGTAAGCCGGATAGCCTATTTAATATCTATCGGCAAGCTACCTGTTCCAAAAAAACTTTTAGCATTAACTTTTAGCGTAAATGCTGCATATAAAATTAAAAAAGATGTAAGTAAGAATATTCCGGAACTATTGCAGGATTTAGGCAAGCAAATTAATATTAAAGAAAAAATATATGTATCTAATTATCATGGTTTCTGTCGAAGCATTTTAAAAAAATACGGTCATAGACTACATCCTGCATTGTCGAATTTAGATACTCTACAATCCGTTGATGATAGCCGAAGTGATAGTATAATGCGAATATTTAATAATATTTCAATAGATGAAGCGAATGTTTTATCAGAATTCAACGCCGGAGTTAAAAACATAAAAGGAAAGTATTTAAAAGAAAATATTGATAAATATAATTCTATTGTCATCTCCAAACTATTAATAAAGAATGCCATTCCATATAATGCAATTATTACTTTAACAATTAAATTGTTTAAAGAACAATTTGGAATATTAGAATTTTACCGAAATTATTATACATCAATTCTCGTAGATGAATTTCAAGATACCAATCTACTAAGTTATTGGCTATTGAATTTCTTAATTACAGATAAAACAAATATATTGCTATTAGGAGATTCGTTACAGCGAATTTATGGATTTATAGGAGCCGTACCCAATTTACTTTCACATGCACAAAATACATTCAATTTACAGCTTATTTCATTGGAGAAGAATTATCGTTTTGCATCCAATGAGAATATGCTTCAATTGGATAAAATAATACGGCAAAATGCTATTACTCCTTTTGATAATCCTAATAACTTAAAATCTAAGGTGGAATTTAATATCTATGATAACCAAGAAGAAGAAGCTTTACAAGTTGTAATTAAGTCACAAAAAATATTACAAAACGATTCCTTTGCTAAAGTTGCCATACTTGCAAAGCAAAGAGGACCTAATATTGAGCATATTATAAAAACTTTCAATCACAATAAGATACCATTCTTTTATGGATTATTTACAGATGAAGACGCTGAATATATAATATTCAACAGAAAATGTCTGTATGAATTTATTGAATTACTAAAATCAAATTCAAAGATTACTAAAAAGATAGGGAAAAAACATATTGATAAAATACGAGAAATATATATTAACAATGATTCCGTACTTGTTAAAGCTCTTTTAGAATTACTCGAAATTTTTTGGGTTCGGCTTTTTGTCGATTATTCGTTTTTATCTAATGAAGATAAAATTAATCTAATTAAAGATACCTTTGAACATAATGGTATAAAACAATATATGGAATTCTTAAATACGTCTATAATAATCTCTACGGTACATGCAGCAAAAGGTTTAGAATGGGATTATGTAATACTTCCTGATATGGAAAAAGATTCATTTCCTAACTGGTATGGATTATGCGGTAAATGTAAAAATGGGAATGACTGTAATTTTGTGATGACTAAAGATATAGAAAAATCATTCTTTGAGGAATTAAGTGTATTTTATGTAGCAGTTACTCGGGCTAAAAAGCAAGTTTTTTTTACGGCAAGTCATAAACAACTCACCAATAGGGGCATTTTTGAAAAAAATTATAGTTGTTTTATGAAATTGCCAGGTATTGAATATATACAAACAGTATAGAGAGACAGAAAGTATTATTGGCTAATCAACAGCTAGTCAGAAGGCATTGGTTGCTAATAATTTTTTGGGGAATATAGGCGGGTTTCTTTGCTACTTTATTTTCCGGCACTCACGAAAGAAAGTAGCGGCGGCAAACTGCCGCCGTTCTCTATCAACTGGTTTTAAGGCTCTTTATGGACGTGTATTTCTCTAACCACACCTTTACCTGTTCCATGTTGTATTCGCCCGTGATGACCGCCGTATGGTCGTTTATGGCTACAAACCGGACACTTTCATAACTGTTTACCCAGCCTTGCAGGGAACAGACACCCCACGTTTCCACATCTTCAAAAACACTGCGGTCTATCCGGCTGATTGGCTCGCTGAAAACTACCGTCATTATTTGAAAGTCCGGTTTATCCACCAGCAGGTGCAAATGATGCAGCGTGCCGAACTCGTCAGTTTTGCGCCCCCACGCCCACACATCATTATACAAATCATCACCCCACTGGTGCGGGTGGTCGAAGCGGACTTTTACCGCTGTGGAATGCCGGTCGTCTTGGATGTCCTCGATAACGCCCGTTACCATTAAACCCGTAAAAATACACTCGCAACGCTTGCCGATAAGCTCCTTGTTTACTTCTGTCGTTTTCATATCCCTAAATTTTACTTATTTATTACTCCGTTCTTTTTTCGCTATCCACTCGTCACGCCTACGGCGGCACTCGTCCAGCGTTTTGGCTACCGTGCTGAAAAGTTCGCCGTCCGTGTGGCGGTAGTCATATTGAAAATAAATCTGTCCTCTGAAAGCCCCTAAACAGCATTTCACGAACTTTTCTTCTCCCGGTGTTTGGGTAATGCTTACCCCGTTTTTGTTAAGTGACTGCATGATGTCTTATTTTTTTACGGTTATAAACTTGGTTGTTTTTAGCGGGCAGGGCTTTGACACTCCGCCCGGATTGGTATTTGATTATGCCGCACGGAACACAAAACCGTCATCAAACCAGTAATCGCACATAAACAGGTCACGGGAGAACTTTTCATAATCGAAATAGGTCTTTGCGAACTCCGGCAGGTTGTAGCATTCTTCTATGATTTCATAGGCGAAATCTTCTTCATCGTCATATTCCCCCTGATACTCGTCCCGGAAATCACGTACAAGGTCGTCGGCATCCTTTTCGCTCAAATCATGGCTTTTGTAGTTGCACCACACGAAAAAGGCTTCCTGCTCGGTGTCGTCCAAATCCTCCACCGCATTACGCAGGGCAAAGAAGTTTTCAGAAATCCAGCTTTCGCCGATTAAGCCCTCCGGCACGTTCTCCCAATCCTGAAACATATATTCCGCATCTTCCTCGTCCTTATGCAGTTCCCGGCAGGCTACGTAAAATTCTTCCTTGTCCGAATAGTCCGACAAGTCGAGCCATGCCCCAAACAAAGAACCGTTGTTGTACTTGGCGTAAGTGCCTACATAAACTCTTACTTCCGATAATACCTTTGCTTCCATATTGCTGCAATTTTTAAGTTTTTATTTTTATGCGGATTTGAGAGGTGAGGGAGTTGAAGTTTCACTGAACTTTTTTCCTGTTTCCCGTAAATCCGACTTTTTTTTATGCGTCTTCCGGTCGGGTCGGTCGTTTTCGTTTCACATAGGCGTAAAAGGGTAGTGTTTAGAGTTTGCAGGGTTTTGGCAAAAAATACCTCGCAAGGCAGGGAAGATTTTTTCGCCAAACCGGAACGGCTCGACCTTGCAAAATCGTGAAGAACACGTAACTACCTTTGCCTATTGAAATGATAAAAACGACTGTCCCGGCTGGGGGACTGCATAATGAGGAAGATTTACAGATAGGGAAACTGGGGAAAAGTGCTTGTCCTCTTCCGTCTTTTAGGGAACACTCCATGCGGGCGGAAAAGGCAAGGGTGTTGTGAGCTTGCTCGCAATACTCTTGTGCGGGTTTCCAACGGCTCTTTTCACGAAAACAAGTCGGCCATGCCACGCAAGGCTGGCGTTTCGGGGAATGTGCCAGTTGGAAAAGGATATAAAAAATGCGGGTAGTCGGTGGACTGCCCGCAAGGTGAAAGAATATACTTTATTGGAATATAGCTTATTTGGTGGGATTTCGTTACCGGAATCGTTACCTATTTGTTACCTGAACGCTCATAGGTAACGAAACCTACCGGACGGCGTTCTTTCTGCTGCTTCGACTGGCTTAAAAGCTGGGTAAGGGCTTGGTACAGTTCGTTGAACTGCGCATCGGTGCTTACCTCCAGTTCCTCGATTCGCTTTAATAGTTCCTCGTAGCCGATTACCATTTGGCGCATGAGGACGAAAGCCCGCATGATTGAAATGTTTACTTCTATTGCTACTTTGGAACGGAGAACCGAAGAAAGCATGGCTACCCCCTGTTCGGTGAAAGCCATAGGCGGGGTGGGCGTGTGGCGGATATTGTCAGGGAACTTATCACAATTTGTGATAAGTTCTAACCACTCGTCTTTGCTCAACTCAAACATGAAATCACTGGGGAAGCGGTCTATGTTACGTTTGACCGCTTGTTTCAAAGTTCGTGTTTCCACTTGATAGAGTTCTGCCAAATGCAAGTCAAGCATCACCCGGTAACCTCTGACTTCAAAAATCTTGTTTTGGATAATCTGCAAGTCCATAATCGTATATTTTAGGAGATTTAGTAATGTTGGAATAATAGTAAGGACTGGTCACAAATTGTGACCAGTTCCCAACAATCAAGATTACATAGCGACTTCCTTGTAAATCTTCTCGATGCCGACAAACTTCTTGTCAAGCCCCTGCATATCACTACCTATCTTGCTGTTAGTGATGCGGGCATAGATTTGGGTCGTTTCAATGTTCGTGTGTCCCAACATTTTAGACACCGTTTCAATGGGTACGCCCTTTGACAGCGTGGTAGTCGTTGCGAACGTGTGGCGTGCAAGGTGAAATGTCAAGTTCTTTTTAATACCGCATACATCGGCAATCTCTTTCAAGTAGGCGTTTAGCTTCTGATTGCTGATTACGGGAAGTATCTTGCCATTCGGTAACTTGCCCTTGTACTTCTTCAAAATCATCTTGGGAATATCCAGCAGAGGAACATTAACATCCGTATTCGTCTTTTGCCGCTTTGTCATTATCCAAAGGTTGCCGTCAAAGGATTTACGAATGTTGTCTTGCGTAAGCCCGGCTACATCTATATAGGCAAGCCCGGTGAAGCAACAAAATGTCAGGTAATCCCTTTTAGGAAGAACACCGCATCCAAAACATAACCCGTTGAGATATAGCGATATTTCATTATTCTACACATTGACTGAATAACCCAAAAAAGAAATATATTGCGACGGTTCCGCTACCAAGTCATTACCTGCTTCCGAGCGGGTAAGCTGGTGAAAACCATGGATTTTCTCTCCATACCACAGTGTAGTATTAGTGAACTCCATTTTCCCTTGCAAGGGAAAACCACCAATCGGGTTCTTTTTCACCGTTTTGCCAGTCTTTTCATATCGGGAATCCTTGTAACAATTTATAATATTGCAATTTAAACAAGGAAAGGAATGAAGACAGAATTCAAGGTGCTGCTCTATCTTAAACGGAACGGGCAGGGAAAGGACGGGCTCTGCCCGCTGATGGGAAGGATCATGATAAAAGCTACGGGCAATTCGACCACACAGTTCGGGTGCAAAATAAGAGTGGACCCGAAACTGTGGAACGCCACCTCGCAACGGTGTACGGGAAAAAGCCGGATGGCCATTGCCACCAACAGGGCAATAGACAAGATGATGCTCCTGCTGCAAAGGAGATACAGCGAACTGGCGGAAATCAGCGATGACATCACCGCCACACAGATACGTGACGCTTTCCAGGGTATGGCGGAGAAACAGGTGACTCTCTTGGGACTGTTCCGTGAGCACAATGAGGAATACGCCTTGCGTGTCGGGGTGAACCGTGCCGCTAACACCCTTTACCTGTACTGGCATACATTCCACTTCGTGGAGGAGTTCATCAAGGTGAGATATAAGGTATCGGATATCCCTTTCAAGGCACTGGACGAATCGTTCGTCGAGGCTTTCGAGTTGTATCTTCGCATCGACAGAAAGTTTCAGGCAGGAACCTCCATAGGGCACATCCAGAGGCTAAAGCATATCGCCCGAATCGCCGTGAGCCGAGCCATCGTGCCTTTCAGCCCGTTCAAGGACTTCTCCCCCATGAAGCCAAAGCAGAAACAGAGGTTTCTTACCAGAGAAGAACTGGACAGGTTGATGGGCACCACTTTTGATACACCCAACCGTAACTTCACCAGAGACATGTTCCTATTTTCCGTCTTCACCGGCATCTGTTACTGTGACATGCGCAACCTGACGGAAAAGAATGTGGTGAGGGACCACGAGGGGAACTTATGGATAGAAACCAGAAGGCAGAAAACGGGAACCCCGGAAAACGTACGCCTACTGGACATCGCCATAGAAATCATGAAGAAATACAGGGGGGTGGCACCAGACGGGAAGCTGTTTCCCATGCTGACAAAGGAAAGCATGAACATTCACTTAAAAAAGATGGCCGCACAATGCGGCATCGATCGTAACTTGTCCTTCCACATGGCCCGCCACAGTTTCGCTTCCCAGATCTGTCTCTCACAGGGCGTACCCATCGAGACTGTCAGCAAAGCTATGGGGCACAGGAATATCAGCACCACGCAGCGCTATGCTAAAGTGACCGACGAGAAGGTGGACCGGGATGTGACGATACTAGAGCATGAGATCACCGGCAAATACACACTGTCCGGCATTGACCAGCCTCCATCCACTATTCTGAAGGACATGAGTTTAAGAGAGATGCGGAGAAGAGAAAGAAAAGAAATATTAAACCCAATGGAAGGAGTGTAAGAATGAGAAGCACATTCAAACTATTGTTTTATATCAACAGACAGAAAATCAAAAAAAACGGAAAATGCCCCGTCATGGGACGTATCACCCTTGACGGGAAAGTAAGCCAGTATTCCACCGGAGAGGACGTGCAGCCGAAATTTTGGGATGCCAATAAGGGCCGTGCCGTCATACACGGACAGAATCCGGAAACCTCCATAGAGTTGAGAGAGCTGAATCGGAAACTGGAGGAACTGGAGGAGAAGGCACGAACCGCCTATAAGAAGAGCGTGGACTCAGCCGGGTACGTCTCGGCTGAGATCATAAAGAACGCGGTTACGGGGAAGGCTCAGCCCAAAGAACATCTTCTGGCCCTTTTTGACGAGCATAACGAGGAGTACGCCAAGCGTGTGGGGATCGACCGCACACACCATACCTATATCCGATATTTGACCACACGAAAACATCTGTACAACTTCCTGCAATACAAATATGGAGTGGAAGACGTGACACTTCGCTCAATAGACATGCAGTTCATCGAAAACTTCCATTTCTATCTTTCCACAATATTGAAGTTGAAAACCATATCACTGAACGACTACCTGATCCTGCTGTGCAAGATTGTCCGGCTCGCAGTCAAACGCAGGATACTGTCACGCTATCCGTTTACCGGTTACAAGCTTGAGATCCCCCTGACACTTCACCGACACCTGACAGGTGAGCAGCTTGCCAAAGTGATGGCAATCGATCTTCCCACCTACCGGCTGTGCCACACCAGGGATCTCTTTGTCTTCTCGACCTTCACCGGACTGGGAAGGGCCGAAATGGCCGAATTGTCCGAAAGACATATCGTCACGGCTCCAGACGGCTCCAAATGGATACACATCAACCGTCAGAAGACAAAGGTGGAATGCCGTATCAAACTGCTTGACATCCCATTAAAAATCATGGAAAAATATAAAGGCGAGGGAGAGAATGGGAGACTGTTCCGGGTTCCGGCCACTTGCAGCCTGTCCAGAAGCCTGAAAATCATCGGGGAAATGTGCGGGCTTGAGTGCCACTTGACCTATTACATGAGCCGACACACCTATGCGACTGAAATCTGCCTTTCCAACGGCGTGCCAATTGAGACCATCAGTAAAATGATGGGGCATTCCAGCATACGTACTACACAGATTTATGCGGAAATAACCAACCAAAAGGTACGCAGGGATTTCGGAAAACTTTCGGAAGAAACCAAAGGCATGTATTCCCTGCCGGACGACAACATGCCGTCCAGGGTCTATCAATGCGGACGGTACAGCGGATGGAAAAAGGAATGCGACCAGGAAAAAAACGAAAAGGTACCGTAATGTATGGTCGCAACAAGATAAAACAAGGGACAGAAACCGTCTTCACAGATTTCTGTCCCATTCATTTTGACCTCATTCCAGACTTCCCTTACAATGGCGATCGGGCTTTCCTGTATCCATCCCGCAACATTTTCTCTATGTCACTTTCTCTGTACAGAACCTTACCACCGAGCTGGATGTAAGGCAGTCTGCCTTCGTTCCGATATTCCTGCAAGGTTCTGCGGCTGATTTTCAACCTGCCGGAGAGTTCACGGTCGGTAAGATAATGTTCCCCGTCCAATACGGGACGGTGGCTTCGGGACAGGCTGCTAAGCCTGTCTGTCATATGATCAAGTTTCCGGAAAAGGGCAAGGATTCTCTCATGCTTTCCGGTCAGCAGCCCGTTCATATCTGGCCTCCCTTTCTCTTTTGAATGGCGGAAAGTATCTTTTGTATATCCTCCGGCCTATAATAGACCTTGTGGCTGATCCGGCTGTATGCCAGCGTGCCGTTCTCACGGAGGGTCTGCAAAGTACGGGGGGAGGCGTCCAGCAGAAGGCAGACCTCTTGGGTATCCAACCATTCCCCCATTCTCTTCTCACGGAGCTTTTCACAGAGTTCATCTGTAATCCGGGCTGCATTTTCCAGATACTCCAGCATACTTTCAAAGACTGTCGCTTCAATAGTGACGATTTCCATAAGCGTATTCAATTGGTTCGAAACAAATATAGCGGAACAACGATCTTTTCTCCAAACGCCTGTCGTCAGATGTCATCAGATTTCATCAGATGGCAGGAACAAGATAAAACCCCAAGATACAGTGCATGCGGAAAGGCAAAGAAGCCGAGATGCAGGCATAAAGATTATGCAGAGCAGAGAGAGCAGAAGTCCCTGTCTTCTCATGGAGCGGAATCTTTTCTCACAAGATATTGTCGGACCCATGTATTTCGCTATTCCACCTGCTTTTATGGAGATATAAAGGAGGCCTGCCTTTTTATCAATGACACGGTTATGCGTCGCGTCGGTCGCAGTGAGTCCCTATAATCCTTCCCGAAATCAAAATCATTGTCCGGGCGTTTGTTTCCATGGGTATTTTCCGCGACTTGTCGTAAGGAAAATACCCATGGAAACAAACGCCCGAGACAATAAGATTTTGATTTACTTTTGATTATAGGAACTCACTGTGCCAATACTTTTCAAGACTGACTTGTGATTATAAACCGAAGTATATATTGGTTGAATACAGCCTATAGCCCACCACGCCAACGTGGGATCGGGAGCTTCAACGAGGCATTCAAATTTCAGATGCGAGGGCATAGGAACCGAACGTTCTTAACAAATTCATGAACCAGCTAAAATTGGTCTTCGTCCACGCTTATATTAAAGTTGTAAATTATCTGATTATTAACCAACATACAATGTACGACTAATAAATAAGCAACAAACTTCATATACCGTTTACATTTTGTCCTCATCTTTACCGGATCGCTTTTTCCCTAGAGTTGTTCTATTGCAGGAATATGTGAGTAATAAAAGCAGGGAGGCTGGGATGACAGCCCGATCTTTTATTACCACAAAGCAAGATTCTTAAACCGCATCTATTTACTATTCTATCTTTTTGTTTAATTTTATATTCAATTTAAATTTATTTCATTTACTTTTGTCGCATAAATTATGGTGTGACTTGATTATGTCCATAGTTAAGTCGGTAAAAGGGAATCCAGTGTAAGTCTGGAACTGTATCCGTAGCTGTAAATCAATAAAACCGGGCGTTCTACGAACCACTGACCATAAATATTAGGAAAGGTTGGGAAGGTGATTGCCGAGTAAAGGGAGATGAGTCAGAAAACCTGCCATAATTGAATTATGCGTCACCTCGGATAAGGTGATAGTAATATCTTATTACGATGAATATAATATTTTTTAAGACCATAAGGAGAAAAAATCTTATGGTTATGATGCTAGGGATATGCCCTCTATGGGTGTATGCCCAAAGTAGATTGGATTCCATCCAACATTTGGATGAAATAACCGTTGTGGCTAAAAGTTTCAGGGAAGTCATACCTTCTCAAAAATTGTCAGGCAAAGAACTTCAAAAATTGAACAGTCACAGTGTCGCAGATGCCCTTCGTTATTTTTCCGGGGTACAATTGAAAGACTATGGAGGTGTAGGCGGTATAAAAACAGTGAATATCCGTAGCATGGGAACGAATCATATGGGGGTATTTTACGATGGAATAGAATTGAGCAACGCTCAGAACGGGCAGGTCGATTTGGGCATGTATTCGTTGGACAATATCGAGGAAATTTCTCTGTATAACGGACAGAAAAGCGAGATATTCCAGTCCGCCAAGGATTTTGGTGCGGCAGGGACGCTCTATCTTAGGTCACGCAGACCTAAATTTGAGGACGGAAAAAACACGAATTTAAGGGCAACCATGAAAGCCGGATCTTTTGATGTGATCAATCCTTCGGCTCTTTTTGAATATAAAATATCCGAGAATGTAGCCGCCTCGTTCAGTGCAGAATGGCTGAATGCCAGCGGAAAATACAAGTTCCGTTACCGTCGTGTCAATCCGGCCGGAGAGATCGCATACGATACGACCGCCGTGCGGGAAAACGGGGATATCAACGCAACCCGCTTGGAAGCGGGATTGTATGGAACAATCGAAAGAGGAACCTGGAACGCAAAAGTTTATAATTATAATTCTGAACGTGGTATCCCCGGCGCTATTGTCAATAACGTGTGGCGTCGCGGAGAACGGGTCTGGGATACCAATTCCTTTTTTCAGGGCTCTTTTGTAAAAGAGGTGAACGATCAATTCAAAACACAGGTTAACGCAAAATACGCTTTTTATCGTACACACTATGTAAATAATGACGATAAACTGATCGAGGTGGATAATCTTTATAAACAACGTGAGGTTTATGTTTCTACAGCCAATATGTACACGATTTTCCCATTCTGGGACGTTTCCATGTCATACGATTTTCAATGGAATGAGATGAAAGCGGATATGTACGGTTTTGTATTCCCCACCCGTTTTACCAACCTGCTGTCGATCGCAACGGCTCTTCGCCTGGGAAAAGTAAAGTTGCAGGGAAGCGGTTTGGCGACGTTTGTGAACGACCGGGTCAAAGAAGGGCCAGCCCCCAAAGCCCGGCAAATACTTACTCCTGCTGTTTTTCTTTCATATAAGCCATTTGATAAACATGATTTTAGTCTACGAGCATTCTATAAAAAAACATTCAGGATGCCCACTTTTAATGACCTGTATTATGCTGATATGGGAAACTCCAAGCTGGATCCCGAATATGTCACGCAATATAATCTAGGAACCGTATACCAAAAACAGTGGGGGAATAAATTATTTCGCCATTTTAAGATACAAGCGGACGGCTATTATAATTATGTGAAGGACAAGATAATCGCTTATCCGAAGGGACAACAATTCCGTTGGACGATGTTAAATTTGGGGAAAGTGAAAATACGAGGTGTTGATATAAGTACAGAAACGATGATTAATCCTTGGAAAGACTTGTTCATTACCATGAAAGTACAATACACCTATCAAAAGGCGCAAGATTATACCGATCCTTCCGATAATTATTATAAAGACCAGATCCCTTATATACCCTGGCATAGCGGATCTGCTATCGCCCAAGCATCTTACAAAGGCTGGGACTTGAATTACAGCTTTATTTATGTGGGGGAACGCTATAACCAACAGGAAAATATCAAATACAACTATACACAACCTTGGTATACCAGTGATATTTCCTTGTCTAAAGAATTCAAAATGAAATTTGGTTCACTGAAAGCATCTTTGGAGGTCAACAACTTGTTGAGTCAAGATTATGATGTTATTTTGAATTATCCTATGCCCAAGCGAAATTATCGGGCGTCTTTAACGGTCGAATTATAATACCGATGAGTATGAAGCTGTTATTTTATATAAGCATCTTTATCCTTTCCTTTTCTTCTTGTCGGAAGATTGAAATTGTCGTCCCTTCGGAATACGAGTTGATTGGGGATGGCATACAACCGGATGCTGATCCTGTCGGAATGTATTTGGTGAATGAGGGGAATATGGGCAGCAATAAATGCACGCTCGATTATTTGGATTTTGTTAACGGATATTATATACGGAATCTTTATTCCGAGAGGAACCCGGATGTCGTAAAGGAATTGGGAGATGTAGGTAATGATATCCAAATTTATGGAAGTAAATTATATGTAGTAGTAAACTGTTCCCATAAAGTGGAGGTTCTGGATGCAAAAACCGGAGTTCGGATATCCCAAGTGGATATCCCAAATTGCCGGTACATCCGTTTTTATCGGGGAAAAGCTTATGTAACCTCTTATGTAGGCCCCGTTCAAATTGATCCGGATGCGCCACAGGGGGCTGTTTATCGGGTAGATACGGCTTCATTGAAGGTAGAGGCGAAAGTGACGGTCGGTTATCAACCGGATGAGTTGACTGTTTTGGGAGAATATTTGTATGTAGCCAATTCCGGAGGATATCGTGCCCCCGATTATGACAATACCGTTTCTGTAATTGAGTTGGAGCGTTTCAAGCAGGTGCAGAAAATACCGGTCAGTATCAATCTTCATCGTATCAGAGCAGACAAATATGGTAAGTTATGGGTAACATCCAGAGGAGATTACAACACAATCCATTCCAATTTGTATGTATTGGAAAAACGCCCGGGTTATACGGAGATGGTCGTAACCGACACGTTAAATATTCCTTGTTCCAATTTATGGATTGACGATGATTGTCTATATTATTACAGTACGGAATGGAATAATAATACTCAAAGTAACACGATTGGTTATGGAGTGATAGATATCCGCACAAAAAAAGTAATCAGGGATAGCTTTATATCCGACGGAACAGAGAAAGACATCAAGATACCTTATGGAATTGCCGTCCATCCAGTGACGAAAGATATTTATGTCACCGATGCGAAGAACTATGTTTCCAGTGGAACACTGTATTGCTATGATCAAGACGGATTTCAAAAATGGGGTGTCCGCACAGGGGATATACCGGCCCATATGGTCTTTGTAAACAAGGAGGAATAAACATGAGTAGATTGTGGAGAGAGAGCGTCTTTTTTTTGTTTTTGTCTGTATTCGGCTTTTCCGGTTGTGATAAAGACATACAGATGGTCAGTTTGGGAATTGACGATATTTATTATTTGCCTCGTATGAAGGCTTACGCATTACATCCTGCCTTTACCGGAGAGGAATACCGGTGGACCTTGAGGTCGGATGGACGGGATAGCCTTTTGTCGGAGAAGAGAGATTATATATTTCTTGCCAAGGATACCGGAACATACGATCTTACTTTTGAGATCATTGATCCTACAACTCCTTATAAACATGATTTCCGTTTCGTGGTTATGCACGAGGAGATTGAATATAGTCCCTATATCTCGAAAGTCTATGAATACCGTCCCGCGCCAGGCCAATTTGTCAATCTCATGCCTGAATATCAGGAAGGTGAAACGGAGGAGGATATACGAAAAAAAGTGGAGGAAAATATTTCCGGCACAAATGACGAGATGATCTCGCTGGGTAGTTACGGGGGATATGTCATATTCGGTTTTGATCATACGGTGATCAATGTACAAGGACAAAAAGACTTTCGCGTTTTAGGGAATGCGTTCTATTCTGATTTACCGGAGTTTGAGGATAAAAAAGGAGGAAGCTGTGAACCTGGGATTGTAGAGGTCTCTTTTGATACGAATCAGAATGGTTTACCGGACGATGAATGGTACGAGTTGGCGGGTAGTGAATATTATAAGCCGGAAACGGTCAAGGAATATTCCATCACTTACCGGAAACCTGATCCCGATAAGATTCCGGAACCGGACATGAGCCAGCAGATATCGGATTTAACTTATATTTCCTGGAGGGATAATCAAGGGGAGTCCGGTTATGTATCTCAGGTAATTTATCATACACAACCTTATTATCCGGCATGGTTATCAGAAGAGGATATAACCTTTACCGGAACCCTCTTGAAAGCGAACGCCATAGATGAAAGCGGAGCTGGGAGATATTATGTCCTGTATTCTTACCCTTGGGGGTACGTCGACAACCATCCGAATGAAGAAAAAGATTTGAACGATTTTGATATTAGCTGGGCTGTCGATAAAAAAGGGAATCCGGTTCATCTTGACGGGGTGGATTTTATTAAGGTATATTCCGGAATCAACCAGTTTTGTGGATGGATAGGAGAAACATCCACCGAAGTTTTACGGGCACAGGATCTTCACATAGAAATAAAGGAGGTTGTACCTCCTGATCCGGTGAGCCTGAAACAACAATACGATAACGCAATTCTCAAAATAAAAGGATTATGAACAAGAAAATTTTAACCACAGCTATTTCTTTGCTGTTTGTCTCGTCTGTCGGTGCTCAACGGGGTAATACTCGATGGACGGCAGAGGGTATCAGCCTGAACCGACCGGTTCCTGAGTTACGGAGCGCCTCGGATGGAGACGTGGATTATTCGGATGGTGTTTTCATCGTGAATGAGGACTGGTACGGCCATCAAAACAGCACCGTCAATTTCCTGACCAATCAAGGGGAATGGATTTATAGGGCTTTTCAAAAAGAAAATCCCGGGCGTGAATTGGGATGTACGACCCAGTTCGGTACGATTTATGGCAACCGCTTTTATTTTGTGTCAAAACAGGAACGGGATCCCGGAGCAAAAATAACCGGTAGTCGTTTTGCCGTATGCGATGCCTCGACCATGGAGGTTATCAAGGAATTCCCATACATAGCGACAACGACGAAAACAGACAAAAACGGTAAGGAAACCCTGATCTCCATCGCCGATGGGCGTTCTTATTTACCTGTAGATGAACATAAAGGCTATATAGGTACGAGTAATGGGATTTATGTATTCGACAATGATAATTTGACCATTGGGGGGCAAATCAAAGGTACGGGTAATCCAAATGACGAGGGATATGGACAACTGTATTATGCCCAAATAGGGACCATGGTACGTGCCAATGATTATATTTTTGCCATACACCAGCAATACGGGCTTTTGGTGATTGATCCGAAAACGGATACACTGGTTAGAACAATCAAGGCTCCACTTGAGAAAGATGAATCAGGAAAAGAAGAACAACGAGGTTTTGGCTCCATTGTTTTGTCAAAAGACGGGAATTTGTGGATTAGTGTAGCCAAGGACGTACAAGGATTAGGGGCCGCCATGAATTACATGCTCAAGTTAAGCCCTTATACGTTCGAAATGGAACGTGTTTATTTCCCGGAAGGTATTGAATATATACCAAATTCATGGTATGCCTGGACGGCTGACGGTTTTTGTGCCAGTACGAAAGAGAACAAGATTTACTGGAACGGTTATCCTCCTACACAGGGGAGCTGGTTTACGGGGTATCGTATTTATTGCTATGATATTGATAAAAAACAATTTTCCATGGTATATGACGTGACAAAAATGCCAGGTAATTGGCGATTATATGGTACCGGTTTTCGTATTCATCCAGTAACGGATGATCTTTATTGTTTTTTGTACCATGAGTTTCAAGACCCGACACATGAGTTGGCCAGGATCAGTTCTACCGGTGAATTGAGAAACGAATACTCGATGATACAGAATTACTGGTTCCCGGCGATCCCTGTATTTCCGGATAATGAAGCTCCGGTAATCTCCAGCGCAATGCCGGAAGATATCGTATTACCGGGTATCGGGGAAGAATACAAATTGTACTTAGGGGATAAGGTTTGTGATAAAGACAATATGTCCGTATCTATCGTGAAGTCCGTCATAACCTGTGACAACCCCCTATCGGCTTTCGTCAGGAATGATTCGCTTGTTTTGAAAGCGACAGATCCTGTGAAAGAAGGTAACGTGACACTTCAATTCAACTCAAACGGGAAATTGGTCACTCATGACTTGGCCGTATCGACAGGTGGAGACGTGACCTCCAATGAAAATATGGAACCAACGGAAGACATACGGGTTTTCTTATCAGGGAATAATCTTTCGGTTGTCGGAGAAAATATACAGAAGATCAAGATTTATTCCCAAACAGGCGCGAAAGTTTTGGAACGGATGCTGGCCTCAGGCGATGCGGTTCCGGTCGGACATCTGACTTCGGGCGTATATATAATTTGTGTAGAGCAATCGAACGACAGGATAACAAGGAAGATTTTACTGCCATAATATGAATAAAAAAAGTCGGTCTCCTTTTCTCATCTAGGATTCCGGCTTTTTAAGTGTAAAAGGTTGCTCAAAATAGTAAAGATTTAATATTTTTGTACTTGTATTGGTTTATACATACCGTTCGGGGTGTATAATTAAAAGGGAATCAGGTGTAAATCCTGAACAGTCCCGCTGCTGTAAGCTCAAATACACATTTTAGGCATCACTCATTGCCACTGTTTTTTGAAACGGGAAGGTCGACCTAAAATTGGAGCAAGTCAGAAGACCTGCCAATACATTTTATGAAAGCAATAGAGGCTTTCTTCGGATTCATTCCACCGGGGTTTGGAATAGGATTCGTCTTGGGATATATAGCATTATTTCGTGGACAATTAATTGCACGGGATAATACAGAGGTCGCATGCGACCTCTGTAATTAGATACATGTATCTAATTTTTTTAATTGATATACATATGGGTAGATTTTTATCTTTAATGCTTGCTATGTGCGCCTTGTTTTTTGAAGGATTTGCGCAAAGGCAGGTGCAAGGTATCGCACGTCCGGATTTGAAGACGGGCAAGACGAACTTTCGGTCAGGAGAATTACGTTCAGACACGCGATTTTCATTTGAGGACATTCAGTTTTGGGTAGGCTCCGGTTCCAACCGGGCCGCGTTGGTTATCGAATGGCATGACGGAACTCAACCTGATGCCATGGTCTGGGGGTATAAATGGGATGGAGAGGCTTCCGGCCATGATATGATCGTTGCGATCGCTAAAGCCGATCCGAGGCTTGTTTTACTTACCCAATATACGGGACCAATGGGATATACGATAGACGGTATCGGATATTCGGAAAGCACAATGAATATCCAATACAACTTGCAAGAAGCCAAAGATTATCCCCGTAACGCTTTCGATTTTGATTTACCGATAGAAAACACCTTGTTAGGACAGACTTCTGTTCCGGAACACCCGGCAGAAGATGTGGCCGAGGCCATTCGAGAAGGATTACAAACCGGAGTTATCTATCATCCGTTAAATGCGGAAGTTTACGGTTATCCTTCTTATGATTATGATTCCTGGACTTGCGATAACGCGACTCATTGGGAAGCCGGTTGGTATGAAGGCTATTGGAGTTATTTTGTCCGGGAAGGTCAAGCCAGTACTTTTTCTTACTCTGGTCTGGGTGCGACCAGCCGGAAATTGGAGGATGGCTCTTGGGATGCCTGGAGCTGGAACGGGGATATGAGTACGATGGAAGGAACCGCTCCCGGTGATCATTTTATCGCGGCGACCCCGATTGACGATCCAACCCCTGATCCGGATGTACCGGTAAGTTATGTTACCTTATCTCAATCTGAACTTTCCTTGTCTGTCGGTTCTTACAAGCGTTTGGAGTATACCGTATTTCCGACAAATGCGACCAATCAGACTGTTTCATGGAGCAGTTCCGATCCACGTGTCGCCACAGTCGAAAATGGAATGGTTCATGCCATTGCTGCGGGAATGGCACGGATTACCGTAAAAACACAAGACGGTGGTTACACGGCTGAATGCGTCATAACCGTCAACGGCAATTTGGAAGGCGAAGCCTCTTTTGATCCTCAAAAAGGAATCCTGTCCTTTCAAAAAGTGGCAAATGCGACCTCTTACGAAATCCGTCAATATCGGTTGGTTTCAAGCGAAAAGGTATTGGAGAAAACGTATGTATTGGACGAAAACGGAGATATGTTCAGCGAGTTCCCTAACCTGAGATCCTCTTCGCAGGATATTGATTTTCAATTAAGCGGTTTAGAAACCGGTGTGGAATATCTTATCGAAATACAAGTCATGAACGGTTTGGATATCGTTGGCTCGTTTGAGGTGGATAATGTCTCGATTCCTACAGGCATAGAGAATGTTACCTTCAACCGTCCGCTAGCTCTTTTCAAAGATGGAGGATGGGTATTCCGAAATTTGCAGGGATATGCCGTTACAGTAGCGGACTTGTCGGGCCATATCATCGCAAGATATCATGTGAACTCAACTGCGGAATATCATTACCTGGAGTTGTCTCAAGGTATCTACATCGTATTTGGAGATAATAAAGACAAAAAAGTATCATTCAAAATAATTATAAAATAAATGAAAAGAAAGAATCTGATTACGCTACTTGCGTTTTTTCCATTATTCAGCGTTTGGGGACAATCCTCGCTGAATCCGGTGGAAAAAGAGAAATTGAAATTGCCCGAACTGCCTCAAACGATGTTAAGGGCAACCGCTCAGGCGAATGAACAAGTTGATTACACGAAAGGAACCTTTATTGTCAATGAGGATTGGTTCGGCCATCAGAACAGTACCGTCAATTTCCTGTCAGATGACGGAAAGTGGACACTTCGGGCTTTCCAGAAAGAAAACCCCGGTCACGAGTTGGGATGTACCAGCCAATTCGGTACGATTTACGGAGATAAGTTCTATATCGTTTCCAAACAGGAGAAAGATCCGGGTGCGACCGTTATCGGAAGCCGTCTGGCGGTTATCGATGCGAAAACGATGAAGGTGCTGAAAGAATTTACGAGAATCGGAGATTCCGACGGGCGTTCTTTCCTTGGCGTGGATGAACATACCGGGTATATAGGAACCAGCAACGGTATTTTTCTGTATGATATTGACAAGATGGAAATCGGGGAGAGAATTACCGGGACTGAGAATACTTCCGGCAGTTTGTACAGTGCTCAAATCGGTACGATGATCCGGGTTGGAGACCGGGTTTTTGCTGTCCACCAGAAAGACGGATTGTTGGTTATCGATGCCAAGACCCATACGCTGGAAACCACCATCCTTAAACCTGAAGAGCATGAAGGGCACGGATTGGGTTCGATCGTCCTCTCCAAAGACGGTACGATCTGGGCAAGTCCAACTGTGGAACTGACCGGCACGGGGGCTTCTTTACCGTTAATATGGAAAGTGGACCCGACGACATTGACGGTGCAACAGGTTGATATACCGACAACCAGTGGAATTGAGGAAATTCCAAACTCCTGGTACGCATGGACGGCTGATGGTTTTTGTGCCAGCACGAAGGAAAACAAGATTTATTGGAAAGGTCAGGGAACAGGTAGCTGGTTTACAGGTTACAAGATATTCTGCTACGATATCGATAAGAACGAATTTTATAAAGTATTTGACTTCGGAAAGGTGGAAGGTGACTGGCGATTGTATGGAACCGGTTTCCGTATCGATCCTGTATCGGACGATATGTATTGCTTCTGGTATCATGAATTCCTGGATCCGGAACATGAATTGGCTGTGGTGGAGACCGATGGACGGGGTGAAAAGAACGGGACGATCAAAGGTCGTTATCCGTATGACATTACCAATTACTGGTTTCCCGCTTTACCGGTATTCCCTGATAACGAGGCTCCCGTGATTCAGGGCGAAGCGCCGAAAGAGGTAGTCCTGAGCGCGGAGCGTACACAGGTCAGCATCCCTTTGGAAGAGATCGTGAAAGACGCTGATAATATGACTGCGGCAATTACTTTGACTACTACCATGAGTGAGGCGCATCAGAAGTTGATAACGGTTGCCGTGCAAAATTGCCAGCTGGTAATCCAGCCGGTAGAGGCTTCCGTCACTACAGCGACAACAATTCCGGTTCATTTGAAATTCAACTCGAACGGTAAGACGGTGGAAACGGATCTGACCGTGAAACTGGAAGAAGGTACCGGAGCACCGTTTGTCATCAGCGAATCGGAAGTAGCTGTCGAGAAAGGCAAAACGGTCACCTTGACGGTGAAAGGCATGGAAGGTGAGACGGCTACTTGGGCGTCGGATGACGAAACGATTGCGACAGTTTCGGAAGAAGGCGTCGTTACCGGTATGAAGGTCGGAACCACAACGATTACTGCCACCAGCGAAGATCGTGGTGTGAAAGCGACGTGTAAAGTTACGGTGAAGAGGGAAAGCTTGATTTTGAATATGGCGAGTGTCGAACTTTTCGAAGGAGAAGAACAAACGATAAGCGTATCAAGACAGACTCCTCTTGAACAAAACGAAAAAATTAAATGGTCCTCCTCCGATGAAACTATTTTGGAGATAATTCCGCAACCAAATTATATGCAGGTGAAATTTAAGGCACTTAAAGCCGGTGATGCGAAAATTATTGCACAAGTGGTTTCTTCTGATGATGAATCCAATATCCTGACAACGACAGAATGCCCCGTACTTGTAAAAGAGATGATTCCGGTAGAAAAGATTGAACTGGTAATAGCAGATAGTGAAGAACAACCCGGAGAAGAAACATTAAAATTCAATATCAACGGGAAGAAGATTTTGAAAGCTAAAGTTTTTCCGGAGAATGCAAGTATTAAAGATGTGGAATGGATAAGTTCTAACAAGGATGCATTTACGATTGAAAATGGGATTGTAACCGCTATCGGTAATGGAGAGGCTGAAATAACTGTCAGTTCTAAACAAGGACAAAATGAAGTAACATCGAATCCGATCAAAGTAGCTTGCGAATACCAGTTGGAACGTATTGCTTTCAGCCAACCTGTATATGGGTATTCGAAAGGAATGGCGAATGATTACGAGATAATAACACCCAAGATTAAATGTTTCCCAACTACCCCGTCTTCAATAAAGGAAACTATGGAGATAAAGTGGGATTTTAATGTTCCCCAAAACTGGACTAACTCCTGTTTAAATGATCCTACATCTGAATCATATTATGATAATTCTTCGAATAAAAGCGGAATAAACTTTTATATATCACTGTCACCTGAAAACTGGGAGACCTTTGATCCTTATACTTTTTATGAAGGAGAAGTCCCGTTGAAATGTACCGTCACGTATGCGGGAAAGGAATATACCGCAGAGTGTATCATTAATTTCCAAGAAAAGGATTTGGAAAGCTCCTTTGAGTTGGAAAATGAAGATAAAAAGACTCTGTTGAAATTGGGTGAGACCTTGCAGTTGAAATGGAAACTGAACGGAGAAGGGATGTCCTCAAAATTAAAATCGGACGGAGTAAGTGTAATGTTCTCTTCTTCTGATGAGAAGATAGCTTCTGTGAGCGAAGATGGTTTGATTATTGCTAAAGAAAATGGAGTAGCCACGATTACTGCCTATGTATCGAATGGAAGTTATTCAGAGGACCGTCAGATTATAGTCGGAGATATATGGGCCACAGACGTCGTATGTAAAGAAGATACGGTACGGGTTACTTTGGGTGAGGCTGTACAATTAGCAGCCACGGTGAATCCGAAAAATGCGACATTCCCTACGGTGGAATGGAGTAAACCTACGACCGATTGGACTACGAGTAATGGTACAACGGTGGGTGCCGCTGACATAACAGACGATGGTATTTTTAGTACGATGTACAGGTCTGACATGGCAACAACCGTGAATAATATAGGTAAATACGATGTGAAGGTTACCTCTTTTGACGGGCAAGCATCCGGCCAATGCGTGGTTTACGTATTGGGATTAGAACCTTTGGAAGAATTGACATTGACCAGTAAAGGGGTGGATGATGAAATCTCAATAGACGTCAAAGACAACACCCAAGAAGGTTTTTTATATACCCAGTTCTTCGATGTCGGGTTTGTCCCTTCAAACGCTACCTTAGCGAAAGCGTTGACAAAACGTTTCACTATTACTTCACAAGATGAAGAGATTCTTGAAATAGGCACTAAACAGTTAGGAGATACGCATGAGGAAGGTTTTACCTTGAAACCGAAAAAGCAGGGTACTACCCAAATTATTGTTACCGCCAAGGAAAACAATATAAAAGCGGTGAAAACAATCCGTATAACAGATAGTAGTTATGGCATCCTGGGCGTAACCCTCAATGCCTCGGTGATGACGGTAAAAGCCGGAGAACCCCAGACCATCGGGCATCTGGTGGAAACCAAGCAGGATGGCGTGGTGTATGATAAGACCGTCTATTGGGAAAGCTCGGATCCTTCAGTGGCTACAGTCGACCGGGAAACCGGTTTGATAACCCCCATCAAGGTTGGTGGAACAACTACGATACGTGCCATTACCAAGTTCGGGAATTTTACGGCTACCTGCCATTTGAATGTGGCAGAAGGCGACGTGAAAGTTTCCGGTGTGAAGCTGGATAAAAACACCCTGACGTTAGCTCCGGGCGAGAACGCTCAGTTGTACGCTACCATCACCCCGACTGATGCCGCAAACAAGAAAGTAACTTGGGTAAGCGAGAATAACGCCGTAGCTACCGTTGCCGAAGGGTTGGTAACCGGCGTGTCGGCAGGAAGTACCATCGTGCGTGTCACGACAGAAGACGGAGGCTACACAGCCGAATGTGTCGTAACCGTCGGGAAAAAAGAAGTTCCGGCAACCGGTATCTCGTTGGACAAGACTTCCGTGGAATTGGAAAAAGGAAAAGCGATCGTGCTCCGGGCCACCGTAACCCCAGCCAACGCAACCAACAAGCGGGTGATTTGGATCTCGTCGGACGAGGATGTTATCTCAGTTGATACAACCGGTATCGTGGAAGGTCTCGAGGAAGGCGAAGCGGATGTGATTGCCGTTACCTCTGATGGCAAGCATGAGGCACGTTGCTCAGTGACGGTTTACGATCCGGCCACGAAACCGGAAGTAATTGCCAAAGACAGCTCGGCCGTGATTGTTTTCGCCCGGGTGGAGAAAGCTGAGAAATACCGTTTGCAACTCTATCGCTACGTGGGTAACACCCCGATATTGGATAAAGAATATGTAGCGGATCGTTTCGGTAATATAATCAACGGCCTGAAATCGTCTGAACCCGCACCGCTAGCATCTACTGGCAAAGTGGCGATCAACATTGCCGGTTTACGACCGGATACGAAATACAGCGTGAAAATCGGCGCTTTGGATAAATCCGGCAACAAAATCTCCACCGTAACCGCCGATCCGTTCACGACCGCGCAGAATCCGACTGCCAATGAGGAGATAACTTCCGTACAGCCGGATGCTTTTGTCGCAAACAATGAATTGATTTTGGAAAATCTGGCAGGTTGTACCTGTTATGTGGTCGATTTCAGCGGACGCATAACAACGATTTATACCGTAAAATCGGAACATGACAGGACTCAACTCCAACAAGAGGCCGGAACTTATATTATCACGGCTGTAAAAGATCAAGAAATGTATTTCTCTAAAAAGGTAGTGATCCGATAAATGTTTTATTTCTAAAAAACAAAAAAAATGAAAAAGTTTATACTTTTATTTGCCACCGCATTTATAATATTTGCGGCACAGGCACAGACACAGAGAACAGTGCAAGGGATTGTCCGTAATGATTTAAAAATTGCCAAAAGCGCTGTAAAAGCAGCTGAGACGGACAAGACGTTCTCGATGAAAAACATTAAGTTTTGGGTGTACGACGGAATCGAGGAAGCCGATTCATTGAATTGTAACCAAGCAGCCTTGGTCATTTCCTGGCACGACGGAAGTAAGACTAATCCAGATCATTTGGTCTGGGGATACCGTTGGCCAAAAGGAGAAGAAAGATGCGGCCTTGATATGGTAGAAGCCGTTGCGAAAACTGATAAGCGTTTGCTCTTGCTTGTCCAATATACCGGCTCTATGGGCTATACGATTAATGGTATAGGCTATGAAAAGAGGAGTTCGAGCCAAGTACAAATTGCATTTGATTTGGAAGGAGCTAAAAAAGCTGGTAATACTTATCCGGAAAACGCACAAAAAATAGCTGATAATGCCATTGTGGAATCTCAGAAGACAGGGTTACTTATACATCCCTTTGGTTCAGATGGAACGAGCCGCCCTGCCTATGATTATGACTATTGGGTAAAAAATTCAAACGGAGATTTCCACTGGTTGGCCGGTTGGTACAACGGTTATTGGAGTTATTTTACCCGTGACGCACAAACAGCAGACTGGGAATATTCATCATGGGGAGCATCAAGCCGTAAATTAACCAACAACACCTGGGATGCCTGGAGCTACAATGCCGACATGAGCACTTGGGAAGGAACACAACCGGGTAGTCCGTTAGTAGCCGCTACCTATGCCCCAAGAAACGCATCGAAAGTTGTAGCAGAACCTACGACGGAAACGGCTCCCGAAGCCAAGGTTTTCTATTCGAATGGTTCTTTGCGTTTGGATAATTTGAATGGATATACGGGGTATGTGTATTCTATTTACGGTTCGGCTGTATCCAATTTTAAAATCAATTCTGATAGCGAAACAAAATCCGTAAACTTAAAAGCAGGAATTTATACTTTCACCGGCGTGAAAGGAAACGAGAAAGTTTCGTTGAAATTTTCTGTAAGATAATTAAGATCACTTATTTTTAGAGAGATACATTTTTTAGGCCCGGTTTGTTTCTACATGGAGACAGACCGGGTTAATATTTTAATCCCATTTTTATTAATGTCAATATTCCGATAGCTCATAATTTCGTTACGAGGTATGCGGATTTTTATTCAACATTATCAGTTCGGCACTTAAGATCCGTAGGATAGATGCCTGGCATACCACTCCGAGAATATAGGCATAAGTAATATGTTACCTCGTACTCAATATATAAGGGCAACGTCCTACGCCTACGCTTCGGTGATCTTTTTATTTTATTACATATTAAGAAATTGATCGTGACCGGAGATAAGTCTGGTTAAAATATTTTATCTGGGATATGAAGGTAGCACTTAATTTATTCATAACCAGAAATTGCTCATTCAATCATTCTTTATTAGCTTTGTTAAAGCTAAAAATATTTTCTAATAAGCCAGATAATATTTGCATTGATCAATATATGAAACGGTTTATAACACAATCTTTGATGAATAATTTACACAAGAAAAAAGATGTATATGAACTGACACGTCTTAATAATTTATTTACGAGAAATGAGATAAACATACCCGGTTTTGATGACTATCGAGTTTTGAAGTGTGATTTTCATACACACACGGTCTTTTCCGATGGCCTTGTCTGGCCTGATGGTCGCATCTATGAGGCTTGGCAGGACGGATTAGATGCGATAGCTATCACGGATCATATTGAGCACCGGATAAATCAAGATTTGTTAAATGGAGACCTAAACCAATCTTATAAAATAGCGAAAACAGCAGCCGACGATATGGATTTAATCGTGATTCCGGGTGTTGAGATAACTCGAGATAAACCATTGGGGCATTTTAATGCTCTTTTCATCCAAGACGCCAACCTAATTGAAAAAGAAGATCCATTGGATTCCCTTGCTGAAGCTAAAAAACAAGGTGCGTTCATTGTATGGAATCATCCAGGATGGCCGGATAATAATGTCACATTATATCCGATACATGAACAACTAATCACAAAAGGGATCATCAATGGCATAGAGGTTATGAATTATAAGGATTTTTATCCCAAGGCGATTAATTGGTGCATCTCGTTCAAGAAGACAATTATGGCAGGTTCCGATGTCCATTGTACTATTTCCGGAATGTATAGAAACAGATTTAGACCTATGACATTAGTTTTCGCAAGGGAGAAAAGTGAAGCAGGCATACACGAGGCTTTACTTGCACGACGGACCATAGCTTTATTCGATGGATATATGGCCGGAGAAATACAAATTTTATCCCAATTCGTAAAATCCTGCATTAAAATAAAATACATGAAAAATTCCTGTATAGCCGTAACAAATGTATCAGATATCCCTTTTCATATTTTCAACGAGGATGATTCCTATATGCTACCGGAAAGAAAGACAATCATGATGAGGATTCCGGCAAACCACCTTTGGACCTTGGAGAACTGCTTTGTTAAAGAGGACAGTAAATTGTCCATTTCCATAAATGAATTGAGGCTTCAATAAAAAACGATTCGCCCTTTTTAATGAAGGTGAAGAGTTAAAGCAGCCCTTCGGGGAAGGGCTAGTCGCATAGGCCAGTACAAAAAACAGTTAAGTATGGCTCCTTATCGTGCATGAGGTTACAAATACCATTGGAGAATGTTTTGTAGAGGCAAAGTTGTTAGTAGTGCAAACGGAAGTTCACAGCCAGAGGGAGTCTTTTTCCGTAAGATACGGAAAAGTCGGTAGAGTTCTATTTTATCCGTTAAGAGCCAAGTTATACAGGAGAAGTCCGTTAGCATATGGCATGATTGTTTCCTCTTTCTTGGAAAGAAAACTGCCAAGGATAATTTTTTCGTTCCATTTTCCATGTTCACATCAGGACTCCCTTTGATTGGATTTTTCGACTTTGGAGAAAAATCCCCAGCTAAAGCCGGCAAGTTGGTTCTTGTCGGACAAAAGACTTTTTGTCCGACAAGAACACAACTTGCTCTGTTCGCTTGAACAGAGAATCCTCATAAATTCGGATTGCCACGCAACGTTTACACAAAAAGAGGGTTTTTCTGATCAAATTTTGTTTCAATGCCCGCTTTTAAAGAGAAGTATAACCGCTTGTTTTTCTGTCAATATCCGGACATTTGGTGACATTTGATGACATCTGATGTCACCAAAGCCGGATTTGGCAGCATCTGCCATACTTTTGCAACGGGATATAAAAACGGTGTCATGCCCGGTCACCGGAACATCCCCATGTCGGTGCTCCGACAGTTTCTGCTATCGACATTCCATCATGATGTTATGTCAATATGTCAAGAGGAAAAAAGAAGACCGTATAGCAAGTATGGGAGTTTCTCACGACAAGCTCCGGAAGTGTCGGGACCCCGTGAAAATGGTACGGTACCGGCAGACAGCCTTCCTGTATTCTTCCGGCACGGCTTTGGACCGGCGAGGGGCGGGAATGTTCTCGGAATGACATGACAGTTTCACGATATGGGAAACCATCGGTACAAGGCACCGGCGTGATTAAAAAAGGACGGGACAACAAAACGATTATTAACCAATCATTCGGAAGCCTATGAGCAAACGATGTGTCTTTGTCGCCATGAGCAGTCAGAAAGGCGGCGTGGGCAAGTCCACCATGACGGTGCTTCTTGCCGGTTATTTTCATTACGTAATGGGATATAATGTCGCGGTCGTGGACTGTGACTATCCCCAGTTCAGTATCAAGGCGCTACGCAGCCGGGATACCCAAAATGTGGAAAAGAACGTGAATCTCCAGCGTATGTTGTGCGGACAGTTCGAACGTACGGGCAAAAAAGCGTATCCTGTCCTTACCAGCGTTCCGGGCAAGGAACTGGAGACGGCACTTCCCTTGACAGGTGGGTGTGACATTCTCTTTTTTGATCTTCCGGGAACGGTGAACTCGCCTGGAGTCATTAAGACGATTGTCAATATGGACTATGTGTTCACCCCGATCATACAGGATCGTATGGTGATGCAAAGCAGCCTTTCCTTCTTATTGGCCCTGAAAGACTTCATACAGCAGAATCCGGACATGCCCTTGAAGGAAATCCGTATGTTCTGGAACCGGATGGACGGGCGTGTATCCAAAAGGCTGTCCTATCAGTACGGACTTCTTTTCAAGGAACTGGGATTGAAGGCTCTCGATACGGTCATACCGGATATGGAGCGCTATGGCAGGGAAACCTCCCCCGAGGAG
>CDYL01007520.1_pt1 | contig 38185 bp, 43 predicted proteins | sample 557761 | NCBI WGS metagenome assembly CDYL01 (sample SAMEA3182104, study PRJEB8094) | gut metagenome | biome: human; feature: gut; material: Stool; isolation source: human stools | place: Canada | collected 2013-02-12 | reverse complement strand
GCGCATGTGCATTTGGAAACAATGGAAAACTCCGCAGAACCGCATAAATAACTTGATAAAACTCGGAGTAGATAAGGATACAGCAAGGATTACAGCCTATACGGGTAATCGAATAGCATATGTTTGTCAGCGAAGAGTTATGAATTTTGCAATAAATAAAGAAAGACTAACCCGTTTTGGATTAGTTTCTATGTTAGATTACTATACTGAAAGGTGTGTTACTTGTTAAATTGATTGAACCGCCGTGTACCGAACGGTACGCACGGTGGTGTGAGAGGTCGGAATTTCTCATTTAGGAGAAATTCCTCCTACTCGATTGTCCCTATGCGAGCTGGTGGTCGGCGGCAAGGAAGGCTTGCAGCCCATTGAAAAGACGGTCATTGACCGCTGTGTGCGTTTGGTGTACCGGGAACAGGCGCTCGGACTGGAAACTGCAAAAACACCGCTGTTACAGGATTTGTACGAAGAGCTCTTACGCCAGCCGGAGCCCGAAGCCCGGCGCGTGGCAACTGCCTTAGAGCTTTATTGCACAGGCTCCCTCAATCTCTTTAACCATCCTACCAACGTCAAGACGGACAGCCGTGTGGTGTGCATCGTTCTGAAAAACATGGGCGAAAACCTTAGAAAGATTGCAATGCACATCACAAATGAGTTTGTTTCGCAGGCGGTGGATCAGAACTTCCACGAGGGTGCGGCGACTTGGTGCTACTTTGACGAGTTCCATATCCTGCTCCGCGATCCGCTGACAGCCAGCTACTTTGTGGCAGTCTGGAAAATGCTGCGTAAAAAAGGATGTGTGCCGTCTGCTTTGACGCAGAACGTCAAAGACCTTTTGGCCAGCCGTGAAATCGAGAACATTCTGGACAACACGGATTTTATGATTTTGCTTTCGCAGGCGCAGAGTGACCGTACCATTCTGGCAAAACAGCTCGGTATTTCCGAGCATCAGCTTTCCTATATCACACACAGCAATTCCGGCGAGGGCCTGTTGTTCTATGGAAATGTAACCATTCCGTTTGTGGATCGGTTCCCTCGCGGAGAAATCTATGACCTGCTGACTACCCGCCCGGAGGATATGAAGAATGAAACGAAAAACGAATAAGACCAAGGAGGAGGCTTGGTCGCAGACCGCCCACGCCCCTGACGGGGAACAGCCCGGGCCGGAGGCTTCCGACACTTCGGGACAAAGTGTCCCGAAGTCCAAGTTCCGCAAAAAGAGCCAGCAGGAACAGGCTGCGGCGGCAAAGCTCCACATGGAGTCCCAAGGCGAAAAACTGGAACAGGCCCGGGAGAAGCTGGCAAAGCAAAAGCCGCCGAAAAAGCCCGGCCCGGTAAAACGCATAGGCCGTGTTGCCAGCGGTTCCGTTCACAGCTTCGTGCATGGCAAGATTTTTGAAGTGGAACAGGAAAATGTCGGCACGGAAGGCGCACACCGTTCTGAGCTTGTGGGAGAAACCGCGCTGCGGCACGGCTCCCGCTTTGTGCGCCGTAAAGTCCGGGAACATCCGGCAAAAGTGGTACGCAAGGCCGAGGCCCGCTATACCAAATACACGGCGGACTACCATTTTCACACCGCCGCACAGGAGCACCCGGAGCTGACGAAAAATGCCCTTACCCGCTACTGGCAAAAGCAACGGCTTCGCAGGCAATACCGCAAGCAGGCAAAGGAGGCTGCAAAGCAGGGCGCGGCTGCGGCTGGGAAAACTGCCACAGCCACAGAACGCCTGACCGCCCGGGCAGTGGAATTTGTCAAAAGTCATCCCGCAGGTGCCGTGGTTGCGGTGCTCTGTGTGTTACTCCTGTTTGCTATGCAGTCCTGTTCCTCTACCATGCTTATGCTGGGGAACGCCGGGGCCGGTGCATTAGGGGCCAGCACCTATCCTTGCGAGGATCGGGATATGCTGGCCGCCGAAGCTGCCTACTGTGCGCTGGAAGATGATTTGCAGCATTATCTGGACACCTATGAAAGCACCCATGACTATGACGAATACCACTTCGATCTGGACGAAATCGAACATGACCCCTATGTGCTGCTTTCTCTTTTGTGTGCGCTCCATGAGGGGCAATGGACAATAGACGAAGTACAGGGAACGCTGCAAATGCTGTTTGACCGCCAGTACATTCTCACGGAGGATGTAGTGGTGGAAACCCGGTATCGCACGGAAACCGACACATGGACGGACGCGGACGGCAACTCCCATACGGACACCTATCAGGTGCCTTACGACTATTACATCTGTACGGTCACGCTGGAGAACTTTGATTTATCCCATGTGCCCGTATATGTCATGGGCGAGGAGCAGCTTTCACGGTATGCCATCTATATGGCAACGCTGGGAAACCGCCCCGATCTGTTCCCGGATTCTCCCTATGTGAACAAGTACATTACCGGGAAACCCGGTGATTACGAAGTGCCCGGAGAATATCTGGACGATGAAACCTTTGCCGCGATGCTTGCCGAAGCGCAGAAATACATCGGCTATCCCTATGTGTGGGGCGGCAGTTCTCCCGCCACTTCCTTTGATTGCTCAGGGTACGTTTCGTGGGTTATCAATCACTCCGGCTGGAATGTGGGCAGGCTGGGAGCCCAGGGGCTCTATAACATCTGTACGCTGACCAGTTCTCCCAAACCCGGTGATCTGGTGTTCTTCAAAGGCACCTATGACACGCCGGGCGTGAGCCATTGCGGGATTTATGTCGGTGATGGAAAAATGCTGCATTGCGGAGATCCCATCGGCTACGCAAATTTGAATACAAGCTACTGGCAATCTCATTTTTACGCCTACGGGCGTTTACCGTGACAGGAGGTTTTGAAATGGCAACTACCAAAAGCATGAAAATTCAGGCCGAGATTGATAAGGTCAAGGCCAAAATCAGTGAACAGCAGGCCCGGCTCAAGGAGCTGGAGCAGAAAAAGCTGGAGGCGGAAAACAGCGAGATCGTGGACATTGTGCGCGGTATGAGCATTTCCCTTACGGAGCTCCCGCTGCTGTTTGAAAAGCTGAAGGACGGAGGTACTTTGGGACAAAGTGTCCCGAAGTCCGAAGAAGAAAAGGAGGAAAACTGAATATGAAACACTTTCGTATGTTGGCGGCGGGGCTTTGCTCCGCCGTTCTTTTATGCGGCTTTGCAATCCCGGCCTATGCCTATTCGGACGGCGGGAATGAGGAACCGCCTGTTGTGGAAGAAACTCCGGCCCCGGAGCCAGCGCCTACCATTACCCCGGGCGAGGGCTTTTCGGAGGATGGAAACCTTGTGACCCGCGATCTGCTCTACGATGCTGCAACCAACAAACAGTTCATCACGGTGGAAACCAGCGGCGGCAACACCTTTTACATTGTCATTGACTATGACAAGCCTGTGGACGAGGACGGCGAACAGTATCACACCTACTTTTTGAACATGGTGGATGAAGCCGATCTGCTGGCGGCACTGGAGGCCGCTGGTGGAGAACTTCCGGCCTGCTCCTGCGCAGAAAAATGTGCGCCCGGAGCCATCCATACGGATTGCGAGGTCTGCGCGGTCAACATGACCGAGTGTGCTGGCACAGCTCCCGAACCCGCTCCGGTGACGGAACCTGCGGAGGAGCCGGAACCCGAGCCCCAGCAGAAAAGTAATACCGGGACGCTTCTGCTGATTTTGGCAGTGGCTGTTCTGGGCGGCGGTGCAGGCTGGTACTTGAAAATCTACCGCCCGAAGCATGAAAAAGCTGCTGTACCCGAAGAGGATTACAGTGAGGAACTGGCTGATTATGACGATCCCGAGGACGATGGGCCGCCTTGGGACGAGGACGATACCGAAAGCGAGGATAATGAATGAGATTTACCAACAACCCCTATGAGGGATTTATGAAAGAAAAAAGCTACTTTAAGGGTGTGCCGCCCAGCCTGCCGCCGAAGGGCTCCCGTTGTGACGGCTGCCCTTACTGGCGCGGGATCGGCTGCGTGTTCTGCTACCGGGAGCAGCTCAAACCACCGGGCAACGGGAGGTGATACTGTGGGCCGAGAACTGACCCGGACAGAAAAAGCGGCAATCCGCAGGCTGGTGTCAAAATGGTGTGCCAACTATGACCGGGACTGCGGCTGCCTGCCGCTGGATTGCGAGTGCTATATGTTTGGGAAATGCTGGACGGGGGCTTATTGCCGCTACTTCCGCGAAGCAGTTCTGCCCCTTGATCCGGCGCTGGAGGCTGCGCTGCTGACAGAGGGGCCAAAGCCGGATTTCAAGGCTTGCCCGGTATGCGGCAGAGCCGTGGCTCCTGATGGACGGCAAACCTATTGTTCGGCGGCCTGTGCAAAGGCGGCACACCGCAGACAGCAGCGGGAATATATGCGGAAAAAACGGGGCTGATGTGTTGACAATTAGGACACCCCAAACCCGCCTGTGACAAGGCTTTTTAAGGCCCTTTTCTGCGGGAGGCGTATGTTTCTACGTCCGCCCCTGTTTCCGTGAGATGCTGTCAACATTTTAGCTGCCGGAGCTTTGGGACAAATTGTCCCAAAGTTCCGGCTTTTGTGGAAGGAGGTACTATGCCGAAATATTATCCGATCAATGAAGAAGCCGCAAAGCGGGCAAAAGATATGAACAGCTTTTCTGACTATCAGCCGGGCTCCGCTACGGCGAGCTACCGGGCAATGGTCGATGAAGCGTATGCAGCGGCGGAACGCCAGAAAGCCCGTGTCGATCCCATGTACCACGATAAGATTGACGCTCTGGTGGATCGCTATGCCCGGAAACTTGCGGAAAATCTGAATGAACGCAATGTGATTGATGCCCGGGTGCCCTCTATTCTGGTCTCCGGGGGCGGCAATTTCCCTGTGACAAAAAAACACAAGCAGAACGCCGCCCGGGATCGCAACTATGGAGAGTATGCAGAGATTTCAAAGCTGCTTGATAAAATCCGCTCTGTTGGTATGGGTGGGATCAGCGCAGACGATGATCTTGCCGTGGAAAAACTGACAAAAAAGCTGGAGGGGCTGGAGTCCCTGCAGGCCACCATGAAGGCGGTCAATGCGTATTTTCGGAAACACAAAACGCTGGACGGCTGCCCGGAGCTTACGCCGGAGCAGGCAGAAAAGCTCAAAGCAGATATGGCGCAGTCATGGCACTTGGACAAAAGCAAGCCATACCCCGCCTATCTGCTTTCCAACAACAACGCCAACATCCGCCGTGTGCGCCAGCGCATTGAGGAACTGAGCAGCCGCTCCGAGTTTGCTGGCTGGACATTCCCCGGAGGCGAGGCAAAAATCAACGAGGCTGAAAATCATTTGCAGCTTATTTTTGAGGAAAAGCCCGATGCCGATCAGCGGCAGGAACTGAAAAGCAACGGCTTTAAGTGGGCTCCCAGCCAAGGGGCATGGCAGCGGCAGCTTAACCAGAACGCTATCCGTGCTGCGGCCCGGATAGACTTTCTGCGACCCGAGGACGGTACAAGCCCCTATCAGCTCCAGCCGTTTGCGAAAAGAGAAAACAAAGAAATGTCTCGATGATGGGAGGTGTACTATGGACAAAAATCAAGGCTACGCCATTTTGAAGGCGGTCATGCTGGAAAATGGACGAGGATTTGCATTGGGCGAACATCCCACCGCGCCATCCCGCTATGTCACATGGGCCTGCTATGATGACAAGGACGGCCAGCGGCAGTATGAATGGGGTCACTATGGAAATGACCGCACCGCGATGGAACAGGATTTCACAGACCGGGTGCAGGACTATCAGCGTATTTATAACGTCGGGATCAGGCAGACCGAGGCTCCCGGCCTTTACAAGTATTATTCGACCCAGCGGCCTGTGGACATCGGGACATTCCCGAAGCCGCCCTATAACAAGCCGGATGAAATCTTCAATTACGATCAGCGCATCCCGGCGGAAAATGGCTCGTTCTTGGCTTGGGGCTATCTTACCTATACCCGCCCGCTAACGGAAAAACAGGCATCCGACTATGAGCTGCGTCCTGCGCCTGATAATCCCGACAGGCCCCGTCCGATTGCCGAGCAGATGAAAAATGCGGCAAAGTTGGCGGAGGCAGATCGCGGCTCAGAGGCTCCGGCTCCCCAGCGTAGGCAGCCTGACCGTGGCGATAGATAAGGAGGTGCGTATATGGAAAAGAAACGTGAACAGGAATTGTCTGTACTGGAGGTGCTGCGCCTGCACCGTGAATTTCATTTGCCGCACCCTGTTCCGGCAGACGAACAGGAAAAGCCGCTGGATAAGGTAAAGGAGCCGCCCCGCGCCTGCCGCAGCCGGGAGCGTGAGGAGCGATGACAAAAAAGCGCCGCCGTCCGATCCATCTTCATGTGATGGTGTCGGAGGCGGAGCAGGCTCTGATTCAAGAACGTATGGCGGAGGCTGGCATCCGTAATATGGGAGCCTATATGCGGAAAATGGCCCTGAGTGGGTATGTGCTTCATGTTGACCTTTCGCCTGTTCGTGAGCTGGTTTCGCTCCAGCGGCGATGCTCCAACAATCTGAACCAAGTGGCAATTCAAGCCAACACCTACGGCGCGATTTATCCCGAAGAACTCGCGGCCTTGCAGCGGGACTATGCCGCTTTGTGGGGGCCGCTGTCTGATCTCTTGAAACAGCTCTCCGCGCTGGTAGAGCTCTGACCCATCCGGGGAGTGGTTGATACCGCTCCCCGGCTTTTTCTACTTCGGGACAAAGTGTCCCAAAGTAAAAATACTGTTTGCCGGAAGGAGGGATTTTTACGGCGACCACCTACATCCGCCCTTATAAAACAGCGGCGGGAAAAAGTGCAATTCAAACGATGGAGGATCGTTTCACCTATGGCCTGAACCCGGAAAAGCTGGGAGCCGTATCTTCCTATCTCTGCGATCCGAACACGGCTCCCGCCGAGTTTCTTCTGGTAAAAAGTCAATACCTTGCAGAGACAGGCCGGGCCGTATCTCGCGGGGCCCTGTTCTTTCAGATCCGGCAGGCGTTTCTGCCCGGGGAGGTTACGGCGGAAGAAGCAAACCGTATCGGTTATGAAACGGCAATGCGATGGACAAAGGGAAAGTATCAGTTCTTTGTCTGTACGCATACCGACAAGGCCCATATCCACAATCACATTTATTTCAATGCAACGGCCTTTGACCGCTCCCGGAAATTTCATAATTTCATTGGTTCGTCCTTTGCCCTGCGGCGGCTCTCTGACCGCGTGTGCATCGAACATGAACTGTCTGTTATCCAAAATCCGCGCCAGCACAGCAAGGGCTGCTTTCTTCACTATGGCCAGTGGATCGGGGAAAAGCCGCCCTCTGCCAAGCAGCGGGTACGGCTGGCTATTCTCGCCGCTTTGGCGAAAAAGCCCACGGACTTTGCCGACTTTCTTCGGCTCATGGAGGAGTCCGGCTTTGCCGTAAAACAGGGGCGCGGCGGTGTCATCTCATTCCTTGCGCCCGGGCAGGAAAAACCGACTCGGCTCCGGGCTTCTACACTGGGAGCCGGATTTGACCCGGAGGACATCAAGGCGGTAATTGCCGGGGAACGTCCGATCCCGGAGCTCCCGCAGGAGGCCCCGGCTTCTGCCCGTCGTGTCAATCTGATTATAGACATTCAAGAGCGCATGGCAAAGGGCAAGGGCCCGGCCTACGAACGGTGGGCCAAGGTTTACAATCTGAAACAGATGGCTGCTGCGCTCCAGTATTTGCGGGAAAATGATTTGATGGACTATGAGGCGCTGGCGGCCAGTACAGAAAAGGCAGTAGCGCGTTTTCACACGCTGTCCGAGGAATTGCGGCAAACGGAGGCGGAGCTGGAAAAGACCTCCGGGCTCATGGCGGCTACTGTGGACTACGCAAAAACCCGGCCCGTGTTTGACGGTTACAAGGCGGCCCGGTACAGTAAAAAATATATGTCGGAGCATGAGGCGGAGCTTGCCGCTTACCGGGCGGCCCGGGCCACTATGAATGAGCTTTTGGACGGGGCAAAACTGCCAAAGATGGCGGATATGAAAAAGTCCCGCCAGGAATTGGCGGGAAAGAAAAAAGCCCTCTATGCGGAATACCGCAAGGCCCAGGCGGATATGCGGCAGGCTGTGGCGGTCAAAGCGAACATTGACCATCTGCTCGGCGTGACGGACGGGCGGGAAAATAAGGCCCAGGAGCGATAGCGACAGGCCGCAGACAACAGGCGCTTGCGCCGGGACTTTGAGACAATTTGTCCCGAAGTCCTGCGGGTTTGGGGAGCTCCCCAACAAGCATTTTTGCGGGCCTGCGGCCAGCAAAAATTTCGGAGTGTGGCCACACCCGAATTGCTTGCCAAAACGCGCAACCCGCAACATGGCGCAAAAAACGGAGGTTACGCTTTCTTTTACGTTTCCTCCGTTTCTCTTGCTTTTTGTAGTCCCTCTGCTGTGGCCTCCATAACTGTCAATTCCTTTTCGTCCATTGTATTGAGCAGCCTGTCAATATGCTGGCGGCAGTCGCTTTCGCCGTTCTGCCTGTCAGGATAAAAGAATTGGTCTACGGAAATGTCCAACAGGGTGACGATTTGGTAAAAGGTGTTCAGGCTCGGATGCTGGCCCCGGTTCTCAAAATACATGATGGAACGAGGGGTGCGGTCTACGAGCTGTGCAAGGTATTCCTGCGTCCAGCCTTTTGCCTCTCTTTTACGCTTGATTTCCCGGCCCAAAGCGTGGAAGTCAAGCCGTCTGGTGTCTTGGTACATTCTCATATCACCCCTATATTATTTTACATTTCGGGTTTGATTATGAGAACGAAACACAATTTTATGTTTTGGTAGTATTTTATTGTCCGTTCGCATACTTGCGGAGGTGCGAAGGAGAATATATAATTTTTCTTGGGAACTTCATATTGGCACAACATAGTGCTGGTATTCTATTCAAATATGGGAGGTGTTCTTAATGGCGAAAATTTTGATTGTTGAAGATAATCAAGGTACAAACAAGGCGATATGTGAATATATGAAAGAAGCTGGACATACGCTTTTTTCTGCTTTTACTGGTAGTGAGGCACTAAAAATATTCCGTGAAAAAGAACTGGATATAATTGTTCTGGATATTATGCTTCCCGAAATGTCGGGTATCGTTGTTTTGCATGAAATTAGGAAAGTCAGCAACATTCCTGTTATAATGCTCACAGCACTTGATGATGAATATACACAATCCAACAGTTTTGACGAAATGGCAGATGACTATATAACAAAGCCCTTTTCCATGCTCATTTTAGGTAAACGGATTACTGCGCTTCTCCGCAGAAGTCAGAGTAAACCTGCTGTTAATATGATTAAGCTCGGAGATGTTACCGTTGACTTTTCTGGATATACGGCCTGTGATGAAAACGGTAAAATAGACATTACCCCAAAGGAACTGGAAATCCTAAAAGTGCTGATTGACAATAAAGGTTTAGTCCTGTCTCGCAATCAAATCTTGGACGATGTGTGGGGATACGATTGTGATGTGATCGACCGCACAATAGATGCCTATATTCGTAATATCCGCAAAAAGCTCCGTTTGGATTGCATAACAACGGTTAAAGGAATAGGCTATAAGTTTGAGATGGGGCAAGCAATATGAAGAAGATAAAATTATTTCCAAAGATATTCTTATTTACATTTGCAATGATGCTTTTAATTTCCTTTATAGCGCACTTGTTGATTTTCCTAATTGCGCCTGCCCAAAATGTTCTTGTCACGAATATATTAGTGACAAATGCAGGGGCGAGCACTTTGTCAGAAATAGATATGCCCCGGCTCATTACTCAAACCATGTTGAAAACATTTCCGATTTCTATACTTTGTTGCGCCGCTATATCGGCATTGTTTTCATACTTCTTTTCCAGAGGCATAACCACTCCGATTTTATCGCTCTCAAAATCTGCTAATCAAATGTTGAAATTGGAGCCAGACGCAAAAGCGATTGTATCGTCAAAGGATGAAATTGGAGCTTTAGCTACTGATATTAACAATTTATATCAATCCTTACTTTTGACTATCCGCAATCTGGAATTGGAAAAAGAGAAAGTCAGTCTTGCAGAAAAAGAGAAGATTGATTTTCTCCGAACAGCGTCCCATGAATTAAAAACACCTGTTACAGAGCTAAATGCGACATTGGAAAATATGATTTTAGGCATTGGGGAATACCGTGATTATGAAACCTATTTGCCCAAGTGCAAAGAAATTACTGAACAGCTTGGGGATATGATTAGAGATATACTTAACGCTTCACGCTTGCAAACACAAGGTAATAATGAGCCATGCAGCAACTTTTCATTGAGAGCCCTCCTTACAGAGCTGTGTGAACCGTATCGCTTAATTGCAGAAGCCAAGGGAGTTAAGTTCAAAATAGAGCTTTCAAGTGACGCTTTCGTATATCTTCCAGAGGGCCAGTTGAAAAAAGCAATATCGAATATCCTTTCAAATGCGGTCAACTATACGGAGGCTGGACAATCAATATTGGTTGTATTTGATAAAAATAAGCTATCAGTTTCTAACGAATGTAGCGTATTACCACCCGAACAGCTACAACACATATTTGAGCCATTTTATCGTCCAGATTTAGCCCATAGCCAAGCAACCGGGGGAAATGGGCTTGGTCTATACATTGTCCAGACGATCTTGGATAAATTGCGCTTGAAATATCAGTTTATTCCCATGCCAAACGATAGAGGCATGAGTTTTACAATACAGTTTTGAAAGAAGTCTCTGCTTTTCGAGTTCCGCAGGAAAAGCAGAGATTTCTTTTGTTCAACACTGGCACAACATTGATTTTATAATCATCCAACATAGAAGATGTACTATGTCTGCGAAAGGAGGCAAAACGCCAACTACTAAAATGAAGGAGGTAAAATCTATGGCGAAAAAAATTGGAATTATTGTTCTGCTATGCTTTTCTTTATGCGTCGGTGGTGTCTCTGCTTTCGCTAATGAAGGCCATGACGAAACAGATACCCAAACACTTATCGAAACGCAGCCCTCGGTATCCTCCGTCCTTTTCAGGCAAGACGGAGCAGATATTCAGCAGAGTACAGACGAGGGCAAAACATGGCAAAGCTATTCTCCCATCGAGGAAACAGACTACTTCACTTATGATGAATTTTCCGCATGGATTGAAAATGAAACGGAAAATATTCAAAAGTTGGTCGATGCTGGAGAATGGACAGAAGCAGAAGCGACAGAAGCACTTGAGTATTACGATGAAATCCTTAAATCTATTTTAGAGGGCAAAATGGTAGGAAAAAGAGCTTCTTCAAGTGACGATCAGTTGTTCTTTTCTATGCCCGATAACGCACAGCCTGAGCAGTATCAAACATTTGTCTTTGATGGGAACACCTACAAGAGTATAGGCCCATTTGATACGCAGGAAGAACTGTTCAATGCCCTTAAAGAATATACCGATACAGAAGTTGAAGCAGGAACAATGTCACAAGCAGAAGCAACGGCACTTTTAGAAAAGTATCAATAGAAATCTGCCGCACGACGGCAAAAGAAAAAAGCCGTCGTACAGCAGACACATTTCCATGCGCCCATGAAGCGGCGGCTCATTTTTCAGAGCCGCCGTTTCTTTGCGTTTACACAAACCAATGACGACTTGCGGGGACACGGTGGCCCATAGGAGGGTATCGCCGTGTCCATATCATTTTTCTACAATTTCTTTAGTTTTCACCAGCTAAAAAAAGCGTAGCTCCCCCTCCGGGACAGTCTGGTTATGAAGGTACAATATATCAGTACAATTATGATAATGCAATTTCGTGCGTCTGCATAGTGTCTTGCTGTGCGGGCGCTTTTTTGTACCTCGAGACAAATTGTCCCAAGGTGCGGGGCGGCTCCCCGAGGTGCCGCTCCCCGCCGAGCCCCGTTTCGGTCACTCATCCACCCAACACCGAAACGGAGGTTTATTTATGACTACAATCAATCTGAAGGATTTTTATTATTGGTACACACAGGATCAGTTTATCGAGGTTTCTGACGAGGTAGCCGAAGTGTTTGTGGCCGATGCCCGGCACGAAATGGCCTACCAGCGGCGGCTCTCCCGGCATAAGGCGCAGTATTCTCTGGACTGCGATGACGGGATCGAATATTCCGCCTGCCTGCATGAGCCAACGCCCCAGGAGCTTCTGGAGCGCATGGAGCTGTTCATCCGTCTGTGGAACGCACTCAACTCTTTGCCGGAGATCCAGGGCCGCAGGATTGATGCCCACATCATTCTCGGAAAGAGCATCAAGGAAATTGCCGAGGCCGAGGGCGTACATGAGGAGTCTGTCCGCCAGTCGATCAAGCGTGGCCTTGAGCGTATGAAAAAAACTTTTTGATTTTTTCATTTTCCCCACTTGGAAATGATGAAAAAATGTCTCGGTTTATGAAAGACTAACTATTAAAAGTCAAGCCCCAAAACAAAATTTTCGAGAGAAATTTTAAGGTGGTGAAAATTGGTATAGCAAACAAGAGCATCCGTTGTCGGATACTCGCTCCGTATAAAATCGCACGCTTAATAATCAGCTAAGAAGGCTTTCCCAGAACGCTGCATAGCAAAAATAAGCCTTACCAGCTTTTTGGCAGCATGAGAGATGGCAACATTGTAATGCTTTCCCTCAGAACGCTTCTTTTCAAGATAGGCCGAGAATGTAGGACACCAAAGGCAAACATATTTGGCGGCATTGAAAAGAGCATATCGCAAATATCTGGAGCCACGCTTTTCCATGTGAGCATAACAGTTTTGCAGTTGCCCTGACTGATATGTAGATGGAGAGAGTCCAGCATAAGCCAGCAGCTTGTCTGCGCTTGCAAAGTTGGAAAAATCTCCAACTTCAGCAAGAATCATTGCACCCATATGTCGGCCAATACCGGGGATTGTAAAGATGGGAGAATCCATCTGAGATGTAATCTTGTCAATTGCGGATTCTACCTCAGAAATTTCTTTGTCCAGCTCGCGGATGAGAGCAATCGTGTGTTTCAACTCCATAGACTTAGCAGGCATTTTCGAGCCAATGGAGACCCCTGCGGCTACTTGGATTTCCGCGGTTTTAGACTTGGTATAACGACCTTTAGAGGCGGTGCAAAGAGTCTCAGCGAGTTCTTCAGTATTGGCGTTTGCGATATAGCTTGCACCCGGATAGTTGCTCAGCAGTGCGTATACAACAGCGATGTGCAGGCTTGAGACCAGCTTTTCGAGCTCCGGAAACAGAATATTCACTAACCGCGCAACGGAGCTTTTCAGCTTGGCGCGCTCTTTTACCTTATCAAATCTGTATCTTGTTAGTGACTTTAGCTCTTCATTGTGGTATGCTGTATTTGAGTAGGACTTGAGGTCCACATCAGACATGAGCATCATTGCAATGGTACGCGCGTCTATCCGATCTGTTTTGGTTCTTCGCAGGCTGAGACTTTTCCGGTAGAGGTTCGTGTGCAGAGGGTTAATGACATAGGTTGTCAGGCCGCTGTCTAAAAGAAACCCCAGCAGATTGTAGCTGTAATGTCCTGTGGCTTCAAGCCCTACTTTTATTTTGCTTTCACCTTGGGAACAGCTTTGGATTCTTGAAAGAAGCGTCTCAAAACCGATGCGGTTATTGGCAATGGTAAATACATCTGCCAAGACCGTTCCTTCCGAGTTGAGAATAAAGCAATCGTGCTTGTCCTTTGCAACATCGATACCAACAAAAATCATTTCTTTTTACCTCCGGCGTTTTATTTTACAGTGCTGCTTAGAGCCACACCTCTTTGCTATGTAACCTCGTTCTATATAAACCGTCTGGCGGTATCTAACTGATTAACACTAAAAACAAAGAGCCGTGGTTGGAGCCTTTCGCAAACCGTCTTGCGGTAGGAGGTTTAAACCAATCCACAGCACCTTGTCTATTGTAGCATTTTGTCCTTGGAGAGGGACTTTAATAACTACTACTTTATAATACGAGGAGATATTCTTCTTTTCGCAGATAAACAGCGGCGACCCCGGGCATAGTCCGGGGAGCCGGGCGGCGGGTGCGCTGTGACTTTTTCTATGGAAGAACGAGCGAACAACACCAACGCCGCAACTGGGCCGGGCCAACCCACGGCCACGATCCGGCATAGGACAGGCTGGCCGCCTGACCCTCCGGGCCGCCCTCTTATCTGCGAGGGAACGCCGCTCTGAGCATGGTTGTCTTTGACAGGGCAAGAAAATGGGAGCGGCGTTCTCTATTTTATACTTACATGGAGTGAGGCAAGAGGGCAGCATCGTTTGGGTGCTGCCCTCTTGCGTTTCCCCACGATATGCGGGAGGCGTATCCTATTTTTGATAAGGAGGTTTTACCGTGAGATTAACGGCAAAGGAACTGGAACAAATGAAAAGCGTTGACATCGGCGCAGTGACTCCCGAGTCCCTGCCGGATGTGAGCGGTATGGCCTTTGACACCTCTCTCCCCCGGGAGGAGCGGATCGCTCTGTTTTTGCAGGCGGTAGAAAATCCATACTGTTTTTGCATCGGTGGGATCGGTGTAAAAATTGAATTTGCGGAAAGCGGGCCGTCCTTGCAGGACACGCTGACGGACTTCCTGCTCCGGCAAAAAGGCGGGCTGTAACTTCGGTTATGGCCCGTTTCTACTTCGAGACAAAGTGTCCCGAGGCGGAGGCATCCTTGTTGTCCCGCCCGGGCAGAGGTATAATATAGATGTAATGTGATAGGGAAGGAGGAACAATGGCACGAACAAAAAACAGAGGATTGCAACAGAGTTTCTCTCCCTCTTATACCGTCCGCCGCTGGCGGCTGGGCGAATACATCCGGCTTTCCAAGGAGGACTTGAAAAAGGGAAAGGACGACAGCAACAGCGTCATCAACCAGCGTGATCTGCTCAATGACTTTTACCAGAAGCATATCGGAGAATTTGAAAGTGTTTCCGAATATGTAGACGATGGACACACGGGGACGGATGCCAACCGGGAGAATTTTCAGCGGCTCCTTTCCGATGTAATGAGCGGGAAAATAAACTGCGTGGTAGTAAAAGACCTTTCCCGTTTTGCAAGAAATTACAGTGATGCGGGAAGTCTGATTGACAACCTGTTTGTGCAGATGGGTGTCCGCTTTATCAGTCTTGCTGAAAATGTGGACAGCTATCTCAACCCGGACAGCGTTTCCAGTATTATCGTCCCGATTACAAATGTGATGAACGATCAATACTGCTACCAGACCTCAAAGAAAATCCGCCAGGTATTTGACTACAAGCGGCGCAACGGTCAGTACATCGGCGCATTTGCTCCTTATGGATATGTGAAGCACCCAAAGGACAAGCACCGGTTGATCATCGATCCCGATGCCGCTGAAATTGTCAAACTGATTTTCTCATTGTTTCTAAAAGGGACATCGAAACGGGCCATCGCTTTGTATCTGAATGAACACGGCGTACCCAGCCCCTCGGCTTATAAACTGCAAAAGGGCATCCCCGTTTCAACAAGAGGATATGACGATCCTATGTGGGGAGCCCGCATGATCCACTCCATTCTTACGAACCCCACCTATACCGGGGATTTGGCACAGGGCCGCAGTCGGGTAAAAAGCTATAAGGTACACGAGGTTGAAAGCGTCCCCCGTGAAGAATGGGTGGAAGTAGCTGGTACGCATGAGTCAATCATTGATTATGAAACCTTTGATAAGGTACAGGCTCTTTTACAGCGTGATACCCGTACTTCTCCAAAAGGCCGGGAAGTCCACCTGTTCAGCGGTTTTCTAAAATGTGCTGACTGTGGGCGGGCAATTACCCGGAGCGTAGGCAACAACAATAATGTGTACTATGCCTGCTCCACCTACAAGAACCGCTCCCGGACAGCCTGCACAATGCACTCAATCAAGCATAACCGTCTGGAGGCCGCTGTCCTCTTTGCGGTACAACAGCAAATCCATCTGGCTGTTTCATACTCGGAAATGATTGCCAGCATTAACACCGCCCCGGTCAAAAAGAGCCAGTCCATCCGCTTGGAAGAACTGATTGCTGCGAAAGAGCGGGAACTGGCAAAAATCAGCCGCTACAAGCAGTCCCTCTATCAAGACTGGAAGGACGGGGAAATTACCCAGCAGGACTACCGGGATATGAAAGCCGATTATGAGCGACAGACCATAGCTCTTACGGATGTACTGGCCCGGCTGAACGCTGAACGGGCGGAATTGGCAAACGGTGTAAAGAGTGAGCATCCCGCATTGGTGGCCTTTACAAAACATCAAAATATCGACCAGCTTTCCCGGGAACTTCTCGTTGAGCTGATCGACCATATCAAGGTTTATGAGAATGGAAACATTAGTGTGAGATTTAAGTTTGCGGATGAATTTAGACGCATAGCAGAATACATTGAAATCAACACCACAAAACCCGCAGTAGCGGGCTAACCCCCGCTACATACCCCTTTGACAGTGTGTTTTCCTAATAGGAGCTAATCATATTGTGTTTGCGCCAAAGTTCCGAAGAAAAGTAGCATATGGAGCGTTACGTCAGGACATAGCAAATATTTTGAGCATGCTGTGTAAAAGAAAAGGAGTCAATATAGTGGAAGCAGAGATATGTCCGGATCATGTGCATATGCTTGTAGAGATTCCGCCAAACATCAGTGTAGCAAGTTTTGTAGGTTAGCTAAAAGGAAAAAGTACACTGATGATATTTGAAAGGCATGCAAACCTGAAGTATAAGTATGGCAATCGGCATTTTTGGTTATTATGTAGATACTGTAGGAAAAAATGTGAAAAAGATCCAAGAGTATATCCAGAACCAATTAAAAGAGGATTTGGAATACGACCAAATGACACTAAAAGAGTATATTGACCCGTTTACGGGTGAGCCAGTAAAACAAAGCAAATAAGATGAGCCCTTTAGGGCTCTGCAGAGAAATGATATTGCGGCTGGCGAGCTTTCAACGGGTCTTTAGACCCAGTGCCGGTAACAGCCCCTTATAGGGGCAGAACAAACCACCGGCTCAGCCGGTGGTTATGATTCCTGCAGGCAGTTATTTTGTCTTATCGTGTTCGATAATATCGGAAACGGGGCAGTCCAGGATATAGCAGAGTACATCCAGTGTCTTCGTGGTGATGGCCTCGCCTTTCTTCATACGGTGGATGGTATTGGCGGAAATACCATGCTTAAAGATCAGTTCGTATTCTGTTATGTTCTTACGAAGCAAAGTTTCAAAGAATGGTTTGTATGATATCATGTTGTCGAATCGAGCCTCCTGATCAATACTATAAAAAGAGTATCATACTTAATTCTTTGACTATACCTAATAGATTGACTATAATGCGAAAAATATAGAGGAAAATTAACAAAATTCTGTAAAACTATTGACAAATGGACAAAAATATGGTATATTCTGCGTAGCTTGAAACAATACGTAAATGTTTTGTTTCTTTTTTTATACCTATTTCCGGGTGAAATGCCCGCGATGTAAGGGGAAGAAAAGAAATAAAACAAGATGTATGTTTCGGCTTTTTTTTATTCCAAAAGTGATGCACACAACAACGGAACATACATCAGAATCTGTTCAGAGAACGGGTTCGGGATGGCTGTTCCGTTTTTTGTACGATGGAGAACAGTGGGTAACCATAAAACGATCCATAAATAAAAAAGGAGGAGAAAGATGAAGAAATGTAAATTGACTATACTCAACATATTGAGTATAATGACATAAGAAGAAAGTGCTACAAAAATTTAAAATACAAAGGAGATAAAATTATGTCGGAACCGGAAGGACAGGAATTACAGGACAAATTAGTTACTATTTGGTATGTCATGGACCAGTATCAGAGAGATGTGGAGCAGTGGCATGATCAAAAGAGAAAATTAAAGGAGAAAAAGGAATATCTGGAAATGAATGGAACCACAAGCAAAGTTTTCACTTCCGTGGTTGTGTTGTTTGCTCTGTTTTATTTGCTGTTGGGATTTTTTACCCGGGACTTTAGTTCGTTTTTTATGATTGTGCTTCTTTCGGTTTTTTATTTACTGATGCGAAAAACGCATGAAAAACTGGCAAAAGCTTCCCTGATCATATTAGCGTTGACGGTGATACAAACTGCGAAGATTTTTGTGCAGGGGATTATGTCAGGGAACCTGGAAGCCTATTTGATTCTGGCGCTACTGATTCCCCTGACAATTTTCGCCATAAGAACGGGATTACGGGGCAATCAATCTTATATAGACAAGTACAATGAGCATGTACGGCAATACAATGAGCCTTATCTGCAGAAAATGATTCAATTACAGGAGGATGGGGCAAAGCAGGATAAAGCTTTGAAGGAATTGACAAATGGATGGTTCCCATCGGCATATCTGTCTCCTAATGTTGTTCTTACTTTTATAGATTACATGAAGAAGAAAAGAGCGACAACCATGAAAGAACTGGCAAATCTATATGAGATGGATAAGCTGTATGCTCATCAGATGCAGATGACACAGGAAATCATTGACAGTAATCGTAGTATCGATAATCAGCTGAGATTCAGCAATATGATCGGAATGTATCAGATTATTCAGATGGATAACATCAAGGACTTTGTCAGAAGATATTGGTAGGAGGAATACATATGTTTGAATTTATTGGTTTTATGTTAGGAATACAATACGGAGAAAAGGTATTCAACCTGTTAGGTGTGCTGCTCCGCGGAGTCGTTACGTTTTTATCTTTTTTCGCATGGCTGAGTGCCTGGGATTTGCTCATGCAGTATATGTACATAAGCACCATGTACAAAATAATAGCAATCGCATTAATGGTATTATTCGTGGTAAGTTTGTGCTTCTGTGCTTACCGGGCAGAAGTAAAAAACGAACATTATTCCAAGATATTTCCGGTGGTATGGTATCTGATCACACTGGCGGTTATGTATTTTCCGGACAAGGAGATAAATGGCGCATTCTATTTTTTAGCCGTACTTGAGCTTTTTGAAATTTATATTCCCAAGAAATTTCTGGAAATGGAAGAGCGTCGTAAAAAGAAATCCATATTGGTTGAAAATGCAGAATTTATCATTCATGAGTACCTGATGAAAATGATCAAAAAATAAGAAGGTACAATATTATGAGAAAGGATGAAGCTACCATGAAAAAAGGAAAGAAAGGCCTGGTGCTGGCAGGGGCATTGCTGTTGACCATGTTTGCCCTGACAGGATGCGGGAAGACGAAAATTAATCTGAATGATTATGTAGAGGTAAATTTTTCGGGATATAATACCGCGGGACAAGCGGAAATAAATGAGTTAAAGATAAGAAACGATATTATCCTGGACCATTGGGAGACTTTCGGACTGACAGAAGAGCAACATGAAAATGAACAGGCTGCCGCCAATGAGGATACACGTCAGTTCGTGGAGAGTGTTTCTTATTCACTGGATAAGATGAGCGGCCTGCAGAATGGGGATGCCGTTACACTGCAATGGAACGTGCAGGAAAAGGAACTGGATGAGCTTGCGAAAAAAATAAAGGCAGAGTTTGTATATTCAGATATGACATTTACCGTAGAAGGTCTGGAAGAGCCGGAGGATTGGGATCCCTTTGAAGGAACCGAAATAAACTATAGGGGAAAGCTGCCCTTTGTGAGTGTTGATTATATCGAACATCCGGCGGGCTCGGACGTACCGGGACTTATCTGGACCAACTCCGATACAGATTTTAACAACAGGGCAGAAGAGTCTGCGGACGCAGAGCATATCAGCAGAGGACTGGAAAACGGTGATACCATTACGGTCAACATCTCGGCGCCGGATGGTCAGGACATAATGCAATTCTGTGCCATGCAGGGAAAACGCCCTATTGCCTTATCAAAAGATTTCACAGTAGAAGGTCTGGACGGCTATGTCTACGATTTCTCTCAGATTCCGGCGGATCTGTTGAAGCAAATGGATGAAAAAGTACAGGGAATATTGCAGGAAGAGGCGGAAAATACATGGGTCTGGCGGCTGGCAGAGATGAAGCTGTTGGGAAATTATTTTCTCTGTGCGAGAGATGAAGGGATGAGTACGCCGAATTATCTTTACTTCATATATGAAATAACGGCGGTAGATGATAGCACCGGAAATTCACAGATCTATTACTATTACGGAAGATATCGCAATCTTAAGATTGCAAGTGACGGTACCGTAAGCGTTGATGTGGAAGATGTTGCTACGCCGGATGGAAAATATTATAATTGGGGTATGTATGCAGGAGAGGTACACGGAGAAGCGTTTATGAAAGGGGATGTTTACTTCATTGGCTATGAACATCTGAATGAATTATATGAAGACAAAGTACAGCAATGGGATGACAGATATATCTGTACCTCAACGGTGAACCAATAATTCCTTTGCAAAGGAAAGTGAGGGAAAGCAATGAAGAAATATAAGAATCGTAAGGATGCCGTGAAGACGGTGGTGGCAGTCCTCTGCGCAGCGTGTATGCTTACCGCATGTGGCAGCAAGGAAACAACCAGTAACGAAACTGCCAGCACAGAAACCACCTCTGCAGAAACCACTTCTGTAGAATCCACTGAAATAACAACCACAGAAGAAACCGTAGCAGAACCCACTGTAGAGCCGACCGAAGCGCCTATGGAATCAAAAACTGCTCCTGCGGAATCTCCCGCACCCGCTCTAGAACCCACAGCAGCACCCGTAGAATCTACTGCTGTAAGCACAGGGTATACTTATTCGGAATTAAGCCAGACCATGTATGCAAAGTCCGCAGTAAATGTCAGAGACCTGCCCAGTACCGATGGTAAGAAAATTGGCAGCTTAAAAGCCAGCCAGGAAATCACCGTTACGGGTAAATGCGACCAGACTGGATGGTATCGCTTTGACTTGAATGGCACCACTGGTTATGTGAGTGACAAGTACATCGTATCCGAAAAACCTGTAAGCAACGTAGCGGCAACTGGTAACAGCAATGCTGCTGGAAACCAGTATGCAAGTAATACAGTAGACGACACCTTTGGTATTACCGAAGAACAGATTGAGAACTTCATGAAAACTCACGGTGATGGTGCTACTGGAAATACAACCACCACAACAAGCAAAGACGCATACTTCGACAGAGCCATGGCAGAACAGGTATTTGCAATGGTCAATGCCGAACGTAGTGCAGCAGGTATCCCCGAACTGACATGGTCAGAAGACCTGTACAACATCGCCATGGAAAGATGTCACGAAGATGACGGTCATGCAAGCGTAAGACCTGGAACAGGTGAAAACTGCCAGACAGGTTCGTTTGGAGACGACAATGCAAATGCAACTACGATACATCAGAACTGGAAGAACAGCCAGGGACACTATGACAACTACATGAACACCATGTATGGAACTGGTGCAGTAGCAATCTTAAGAATACCATGCAATCTCGGTGGAATCCAGTTAGGAGACGGCGTTGTAGCATACGAAGTATTCGGTGTAGGTTCCACCGCTGCAAACAGCTCCGTAACCATCAACACCCCTGTACAGGACAACTCCGTCGCAGCAGCCCCTAAGACTGCCGACGGGAACACCGGCGCTTCCAGCTCGAACGTAGGCTGGTCGTTGACCCCGCCCACGCAGGAAGACGGCTTGAAGAAGTGGCAGGAGCAGAACCCTGATGCGGAAGTGTCGTTCGGAAATTAAATAGCAAGTACCAAGGCGGACGCTGATGCGTCCGCTTTTCCTATTTTACGGAAGGTCTGCTGTACAGACCGGGCGCAATACGAAAAAGAAAGGCTGTCGCTTGACAGAATGGTAAAGAAATTATGGATCGAGATATGGACTTATGGAATGCTCTACAGAAGCACATGGGGCATAATGTGAAAATCACGTTCGAGGGTGCGGAAGATAACCCCGAAAATATCTTACTGCAATGTGAAGACTGCCATTTCGATATTTTGAGTGCTGACATTGAGACCGTGTGTGCAAGGGAGGATTATTGACAGAGGAATAAGGAAAAGCATACCGCAAAGAATAATAGCATACTCCATTGACTGCATAACAAAATTTGTGTATAATTTTACTATCACAGAAGGAGGTGCTTTTATGCCGACCATTAAATCAAGTGCTGACTTGCGGAACAATTATAATGAAATATCGACCTACTGTCATAACTACCCGGAACCTGTTTTTATTACGAAGAATGGAAAAGGTGACCTTGCTGTAATGAGCATTGAGGCATACGAAGAATTAACCAGCCGCTTTGAACTATATAGCCAGATTAAGGAAGGAATGGACGATATTGCCGCTGGCAATACCAGACCGTTTCAAGAAGCCATGGCTGACATTCGGAGCCGCCGCAGAAGATGAATTATCAGGTACACATCACCAAAACTGCGGAGCATGACATTGCGAAAGCAGCAGATTACATCGAATTTGTCTTGAAGAACCCACAGGCAGCAGACCATCTGCTGGATGTTGCAACGGAAAAAATCGGTGAACTGACCCAGATGCCGGAGAAACTACGGCTGGTGGATGATCCCGTTTTGGCTGTGTGGGGAATCCGATTTATTAGGGTAAACAATTATCTTGCGTTTTATACCATAGACGAAGACAAGAAGGTGGTAATCATTGTACGTTTTCTTTATCAAAAAAGCAACTGGAACACCATTCTTCGACAAGATTTTTCGCTCATTTAAGGAACCTGCTTTTGCAGGTTCTTTTTTGCAGTCCGTCGGACTGCCGACAGGGTGCTTGGAAGGAGTGTGGCAAATATGAGGAAGAGAATGCTTTCAGGTATCAGAGACTTATGGATTGTTCTGTTCTGTCTAATGGAGAGAACGTTATTACAGATTCTTCTTGCAGCACCCGTTCCGGTCAGAATGGTTCTTGTGGGAGTACTGGCAGCAAAGTATGTGGAGTGTCTGTTCTACACAAGCCTTAGTATGACAATCCTTACCGCTGTAATGACGGTCTTTGTGGCGACAAATATCAAGAAGTGGAACGCAGAATTTCAGATCATATATGCGATGGCAAGAATCAGAAAGCGTTCACGAAAAAAAGTATATAATTTTATTTAGAATAAAAAAACTACGGGCAGCCGAAAGGCCGCCCGTTTTTTTAGTCAGGTAATGTACCACTTTTGGGCGCAGAATGAGCCACGGATTGTACCAGGTCTGGGATGAACTTTTCCGGGGCAGAGAATGTACCACTTTTGGGTTTATTTTGGTACATTTCCTGTACCAGAAGTGGAACAGAAAAACAGATACCCAAAAATGGAACAATGATGTACCAAAACAGTCCCAGACTTGGTACAATGATTGCACCAAGAAGGAAAGGACTGGCTTTTCCTACACTTGTGTACCAATATGCGCCCAAGATTGACCCACATCTGGGCGGAAACTGGTACATGGAATGGTTCACTTTTGAAAGAAAAAGGCATGACAAGCTGCGCAGAACCTTACGATGCAGTCAAAGGTCTGTGCAAAGAACTTTCTTGTAAACATTGTTTACAAATTTTGCAAATAACGTCCCGTTTACACGTCGTCACAGACCCTTACGGCTTGTAAACAAGTTCACTTAAAAAATGCCCGTTTTACGGGCGTTCTGGCACTCTCATTTACAGCTGTAAACAATGTTTACAGAAAAGTGCCAATATTCTGACGGCTCGTTTACAGGCTCAAACCCGCATGGTTACGGAGTTTTCGCAGAAATCTCATTGCTTTCTCCGCTAAAGGCTCCGGAAAGCAAAAAGGGCATAAGCAGAGCTTGTCACATCTGCGATGTAAAAGAATGAAAAATGCTTTTGAAAAGAGAACTGAAAAATAAGAAAAGCTACACCTTATGGCAGGCTTATTTTTCACAAAATCATTTTCCAAAAGATAAGCAGAGAAGAAAGGCTCGAAAAAACAGTTGTACCAACGAGTGGTTGCAGGAAGAATGTTTGACATCCTGTGTCGGAACATTCATAATAAAATACAGGATAAAAGTAAGGGAAAGCGAAAGGAGAAAGCAGCATGGAATTAGAGAAGTTTGAGGAAGTATATCAGGTACTGGAAGCGCAGAAGGAAAAGGACGAGACCGCCGCAGAACTGTATGCAGATGTAAAGGAGTTTGCCTACAAGTATGCAACGATGCGGTATCGGTTCAGCGAAATGAGCAGAGAAGAGAAAGCCGAGAATGACAGCTACCGCACCAGCCAGCACAACCGGTTCATGGACAGTGTCCGTATCTATTTCCGTTATCTACAGAACAACGGGGTGAATGTGCCGGACATCAGCAAGCTGGAAGCGGATCGGAAGATTTTCGGTAATTTTGCCTGCTACTATATTTTCCGCATTGAGTGTGAACAGGCATAGAGAAAAGCCTGTTCCCCCAAAAACCGCCCATCCTCTTGACAAAACCGAAAAAATGTGCTAATTTCTGAGTAGGTTGAGACATCAAGTTACTTGTGTCTCTTTTTTTGACTGATAATTCAGGAAAAGAAGAGATCAGGTTCAGATGTATGTTTCAACTTTGAGAAAGTGCAAAAAGAAATTTAAACATACATCTGGGTTTGTTTTAGAAACAAGTCGGATGTATGTTTTTTTATGAAATCAGACGGCGGTGCAGACTATCAAAAAACGGATGCAAAGGAGAAAAACGGATGAGCGGCAACACGCAAAAAGAAGAAATCTACAGAACAGCAATGCGGATTTGCAGAATGTGGGGAGTGGCAGAAACTTTGGACAGCGGGATACCGCCTTATGAAACTCCCATAGCTACACAGTCTGCGGAGAATGAAAAGCTGGTTCTGCAATGGGCAGAGGAATATGTACAGCTACGTGAGAATGGCGAAGAACTCTGGAGATTCTTTGAAAAGAAGATAAAGAATCTACGCAAGCCGGAGCAGAAATAGTACTATTATCATTTCCTTATATCTTCTATATTACTATGCCTGCAAAAATCACAGAAAGCACAAGTGTTGTCTGAAAAACATACCGAAGGACTTGTTGGAGGTTCATGTGGTATGGGTATTGCGTGAGTTTTTAAGGGACGATGAAAACTTCATAAGTCTTGCTGTAGATATTTCGGAATATTACAAAAAGCTATATACGGACAATGGCTATATTGCGGTCTTGGAGAATGAGCTAAAGGAGACGGAAAAAGGAATTGCCAATTTGATTAAAGTCATTGAAAAAGGTGTGATTTCAGATGCCGTGACAAGCCGTCTGGAGAAGCTGGAGAAAGACAAAGCCAATCTGAAAGAAGCCATGGAAGCTGAAAAATTAAAATACGCTCTGGCAGAGGACGAGAACAGCATCAAGAAATATTTCGATATGTATGCAAAAGCCGACTTTGATGATGAGGACACCAGAAACAAAATTCTGGACTACTTCATAGATAAGATATATGTATATAATGACCGTTTGGTTATTACATGGTGGTATTGCGATGACAGAACAACCATTGAACTGGATACGCTAACGGAGATCACAGAACTCCAGGACAAAAGGTCTAACAGAAAGTGTTCGACATTGACACAGATAACTCCATAGAAAAAGTGCCGTTTTTGCGGCACTTTTTATTTTTCGTGTGTGCATTATTGAGGACTGATTCGCTGCAAAAGAGCATCCTGCAATACTTGTGAAAAGTTAATATTCATTGCAACAGCAGCTTCATTCAGCCATTCGGGAATGGTCAATGTTTTTTTAACAGCTTTGTTATTAAAACGTTTGCGATATTCCAGGGTATCGCATGCAACCATACTTAAAAAGGAATCCGCAGTAACTATGATGTCTGACATTTTGGAGGGCTGTGGAATGGGGAGTTGGTCCTTTTCATATCCATAGAGAATAAGCGCGAGGGCATCTTCAGCCATAAACAGAGCATCAGCCAGTGTGTCGCCGCAGGTATAACAACCTTCCAAATCGGGAAAATATACAGAATAACCTCCATCTGGTTCAGAAGTAAAAATAGCGGGATAAACATATTTAGACATAAGAATCTCCTTTTTTCTTTAATAGTTTTAGCAGTTCATTTGTTTTCATAGATCTCCTTTCTTAAATTGTAATACGTGTAAATACGTGTGCAAATAAGCAGAAAAAAACACCTCAAATAATAAGCCGAAATGTTTAGATGATTGGCATATTATTTGAAGTGTTTTTAGATATTTTTAGCATACTGTTTTTTGAAAAAATTGTCAATGAAAAGGAGAGGTCAGATGAAAAATGTGGTATAATTTCCAAAGAGTTTTACAAGGGAGTAATTGACAAGCTATGAAAATGAAACATAACAGACCTCAGAAACGTTTGATAACACAATTGTCATTATGGCTGGCACTGCTATTGACATTCACTGGCTGTGCGGAAAGTACCGTCACGCCGCAGGATAATACCTATGCGATAGAGCAGCTGGCGACGATCCCCTCCGAATTGCTGGAAGCATCGGAGACTGCAGCATCGGAACCCGAATCCGGACAGTCACAGGAAAACGCTTCGGATACACAAGAATCGCAGCAGGTCATATCTGCAACAGATGTTCCGGCAGGAGAAGGCACATCAGCATTTTCCCTCCGGGAGATTCCGGCATACTCCGGCACGCCTTATACAGAAGTCAATGGCAACAAACCTTATTTCACAGAGGAGGAGCTGACCACACAGTCCTTCGAAACCTACAGCGAGCTGGACAGCCTGGGGCGCTGTGGCGTAGCATATGCTAACGTGGGACAGGATCTGATGCCGACAGAACCGAGAGGGGAGATCGGAGCCGTGAAGCCTACCGGCTGGCATCTGGTGAAATACGATAACGTGGACGGAAAATACCTATACAATCGCTGCCACCTGATCGCCTACATGCTGGCGGCGGAAAACGCCAATCCGCAGAACCTGATCACAGGAACCAGATATCTCAACGTGCAGGGAATGCTCCCTTTTGAGACGAAAGTCTGCGATTATGTCAAAAATACAGGGAATCATGTCCTGTACCGTGTCACTCCCATATTTGACGGGGATAACCTGCTGGCTGACGGTGTCCTCATGGAAGCCTATTCTGTGGAAGATGCCGGAGAGGGAATCCAATTCTGTGTATTTGCCTACAATGTGCAGCCGGGGATTGGTATTGACTATGCCACCGGAGATAACTGGGCGGAGAGCAGCGGAACCTACCAAAGCACCGTAGCGTCCGTCGCGGAAGAGACACCGGTGCCACAGCCTGAGACCGATACTGCGGTGCAGATCACACCGGAATCGTCGGCACCACAGGAATCCCAGGGAATTACTTATGTGCTGAATACCAACACCAAGAAATTCCACTATCCCACATGCTCCAGTGTGGATGATATGAAAGAGAAAAATAAACAGATCTACACCGGCAGCAGAGAAGAGGTCATTAATATGGGATATGTCCCCTGTAAACGGTGCAATCCCTGAAATTTGGTGCAGATCTGGTACAAAAATAAATAAAAATTCCTCAAAAGTTGATTTTCGACAGACATGAAAAAGGTAACACAATTGATATTGTGTTACCTTTTTGCTTTCACATAGTATATCGGTACGCTCGCAGAAAACTTAACCCCTTTTTTGAAAAAAATTGAACCCCTCATTTGCCAAAGTAAATGCAGCCCCGGAAAGTATATGTTATAGTTCACAGATATATAAAAAACGCCGGTTTTATGCGGCTTCCACTAATTTCTAGGAGGAATCAGATGAATACAGCACAACCAATTCGTAACCTGGAGGATTTGAAAAATTTTAAAAACTACTATAAGGAAATCCACCCCAATGCCAGAAACCAATTGTTAGTGATCCTGGGCTTGAATACTGCACTGAGGATTTCGGATCTGCTTACTCTGCGGTGGGAAGATGTTTATAACTTTTCTCAAAACAGATGGCAGGAGCATATTGAGATCATAGAGCAGAAGACGGGAAAGACTTCCTGCATCTATATCAATCATAATATTCACGCATGTCTTCAAACTTATCGGGCGCAACTTCAAACGGAGCAAAAACCTATTCAGCCAGAGAAGTATCTTTTTCCCCACAGTAATAAAAACGAACCCATCAGCCGGGTACAGGCTTTTCGCATCATCAAAAAGGCGGCAGCTTATTACAATATCCCCGGCGTGATCTGCTGTCATTCCCTTCGTAAAACCTTCGGATACCATGCCTGGCGGCAGGGCGTACAGCCGGCAATGCTGGTCAGCATCTATAATCATTCGTCTTATGAAGTGACCAAACGTTATCTTGGTATCGAACAGGAAGATCGGGACAAAATTTTCCGGGAAATTCAACTATAAAAACAAAGGTAACACAATATCAAGTTTGTTACATTACGATCAGTATTTCCAAAACACAGCAAATTATAAGGAAATAATCGATTCAAGGAGGAATGGCTATGCTGAGATTATCGGTGAGAGATGAAGAGTTTCTGATGATCGGAGACGATGTGAAGATTGTATTTCTGGGAAGCAGCGGCGGACAGACACGTATCATGATCGATGCTCCCAAGGATGTGAACATCGTACGAAGCAAGGCCATTGAAAAACGGATCCAGGATCCGGAGCTTCTGGCGACGATCCCGAAGTATTACAAGAATCCGGAAGGCACCGCCAAGAAGAAAAAATCCAACGTCGTGATCGTACAGAACAAATAACTTTAGATACTGTGGAACAAAAGCTTGCTAACAATGCGGAATCCTAGGGCCGCAGTAACTATTAACCACACACCGCAGATAAACGGATGTATCTGCAACACTTTTTTACACATGGAGGTAAATTATTATGGTAGTACAACACAACTTAACAGCAATGAACTCTAACAGAATGTTAGGATTAACCACCGCTTCTCAGGCAAAGTCCACCGAGAAACTGTCTTCCGGTTACAAGATCAACCGTGCAGCAGATGATGCAGCAGGTCTGTCCATCAGTGAGAAAATGAGAAAGCAGATCAGAGGTCTGACACAGGCTTCCCTGAACGCACAGGATGGTATCAGTGCAGTACAGACCGCTGAAGGCGCTCTGACCGAAGTACATGATATGCTGCAGAGAATGAACGAACTGGCAGTTAAGGCTTCTAACGGAACTATGTCTAAGGATGATAGAGAATATGTTCAGAACGAAGTTGATCAGTTAGTGACTGAGATTGATCGTGTCGCAGAAACCACAAAATTTAATGAAACCTATTTACTTAAAGGCGATGATACAAAGGCTGCTGTTACAGAAAATGTGTTTAAAAAGTTTGATGTATCTACACTCAATAGCGTGATCAGTGATACATCTAAGATCAGCGAAAGCAATGATTTTGATTCAATGACTGGTAAGTTCACGCTTAAGTTCACTTCGGGACTTGCTGAAGGTGGCACATGGGGTGGAAAAAGAATTGTTGCTGATTCTGCTCAAACTACCACAGGTGAAGAAATAAAATTGGCTGATGCTAAAACGGCGGAATTAAAAGCGTTAAATGATGCCATAACCGCTACAAACCAGGTCACAGGTAAAGCAACTAATGATGGTGCTGCATTCCAAATGACATCAGCTGCAACTATGAAACAGAGTTATACATATGCAGCGGCAATTGATGTAAGTCTGCATGTAGGGGCTGATTCTACTGCAAACAATAGAATTAATCTTAGCATTGATTCTATGAGTGCATCCGGTCTCCATGTTACCGGATTAAAGGTAAATGGTAGTGATGCAACCAATGCTACTGCAGCAATCAATACCATTGCAGATGCTATCCAGAAGGTATCTACCCAGCGTTCCGCACTTGGTGCAGTTCAGAACAGACTTGAGCACACCATCAACAACCTGGACAACGTAGTTGAGAATACCACCAGTGCAGAGAGCCAGATCCGTGATACTGATATGGCAACTGAGATGGTTAAGTATTCCAACAACAACATCCTGGCGCAAGCAGGTCAGGCTATGTTGGCTCAGTCTAATCAGGCTAACCAGGGCGTACTGTCTCTGTTACAGTAATCTTAACCACGGATGAATCCAAAACATTATTAGAATTAGTTGTGTAAAAACTAACATAAAAAGGTTCCACCGGAGGATTCCGGTGGAACCTTTTTGCTGTGAACAGCCTGAAAATACCAGTAATACGGCACTTGGTAAAAATGCACAAAATCCAAATCCGTGAAAATAGCCAATTTCAGTATGCTGAATTTTGTATACTTATTTCGTAGAAAATCATAGGAAAACACCCCTATATACCTTATAATAAACGTGGGTGCTGCCAAAACGGTAAGCGGTTCGCCTTTCGCCGAAATGGGAACATTTTGAGAACTTCCAGTATTATCGGAGGTGATACGAATGGGAAATTTAACGAAAGGTACATAAATGATAGAAACAGTGGTTGGCGCTGTCGGTATTGTAGTTACGATTATCAGCATCATCGTGACCGTGATCAGTATCGTGCAGACCAGTCAGAAACGAAAGCATTAAAAAAGCAACCGCCCATTGACCAAGGTATCGGTTGCTTTTTTAGAACCATAAACTGAGGCGAACCGTTGCTGTACGGCAGCACTCTTTTTGTGCCTTAATACTAACACGTTTTTTACGATGCGTCAACGTTTTTCGTATACTTGCAATCATTCTGCAAATGCTATAGACTAAGAGTAATCTACATTGACCTGAAAACAGTAAAGGAGATCACTATGTGCACAGCAGCAACTTATAGATCGCAGGATTTTTATTTTGGCAGAACTTTTGATTATGAATTTAATTACGGAGAAGAAGTGGTGGTGACACCGCGTAATTATTCTTTTCAGTTACGGCATCAGAATGCACTGACTGAGCATTATGCCATGATCGGTATCGCTCATATGGTAGGGGATTATCCTCTGTATTATGATGCGGTCAATGAGAAGGGCCTGGGCATGGCAGGTCTTAATTTCGCAGGCAACGCCGTATATCGTAAGCCCCGGGAGGGAAGAGACAATATCGCACAGTTCGAGTTCATTCCCTGGATCCTGGGACAGTGTGCTACGGTACAGGAAGCCCGGACGCTGTTAGCCCACATCAATCTGGTGGATACGCGGTTCAGTGAGCAGTTTCCAACATCACAGCTGCACTGGATCCTGGCGGACAGGGACGAGGCGATCACGATAGAGGCAGTCGGGGAGGGACTGAACATCTATGACAATCCAGTAGGAGTATTGACGAACAATCCTCCCTTTGACAAGCAGCTGTTCCGGTTGAATGATTACAGCTATCTGTCTCCGGACCAGCCGGTGAACCGTTTCTCAGAGCAGCTTCAGCTGCAGACGTACAGCCGTGGCATGGGAGCTATGGGACTGCCCGGTGATCTGTCCTCTGCCTCCCGTTTTGTCCGGGTGGCTTTTACGAAAATGAATTCTGTATCGGGGACCTCGGAGTCTGAAAGCGTCAGTCAGTTTTTCCATATCTTAGGAAGTGTGGCTCAGACGAGAGGATGCTGCCGCCTGGAAAACGGTAAGTATGAGATCACCATTTATACTTCCTGCTGCAATGCAGACAGGGGAATTTATTATTATACTACCTATGAGAACCACCAGATCACAGCCGTGGATATGTACCGGGAGAACCTGGATGGGGAGATCCCCATGCATTATCCCCTGGTGCAGGGAGAGCATATCTTACTGCAGAATGCAGCAGATACAACGGAGGAAAATCTGTAAATGGATGTAGAACAGAGAGAACATGTAGTGTCCGGCTTTGCCTTCTATTCCGAGAAGGATGCCGGACTTGCGGAGCAGGAACGGCAGAAGATCGCCTATTTGGATAAGCGCATTGATCATGCGGATATGCAGTCGGTTTTTGCTATTTATAAAAAAGCATTGGAAGACCGGGTGTTTCGCACCCCGGTGGGACTGGAGTACCTCAGGGAGCTGCAGGGAGAGCTGCGCGCCCGGGAAGAAGAACTGGGGGAGGAGGTACCACCGATCCCTCTGTGGACGAGCTTTGCCAATGCCAGGACGAAGACGTCCCCTGCCAGAAGACGGATCCAGCCGATGCCGGAAGACGGGGGCAAAAAGGCGGGTCTTTGCCTGTCGGTGATCATGAACATCGTGATGATTGTGGCGATTATTGCCATGTTTGTGATCACATTGAATTCCGACCAGCCCAATATCCTGAATTACGAGCGGAATCTTCAGAATAAATATGCTTCATGGGAACAGGAGCTGACCCGGAGAGAGCAGACGGTGAGGGAAAAAGAGAGAGAACTACATATAGAAAACACAGGAAATACGGAGACCGAAGTTTCACAGAATTGACATATTTTCGCGCTATACTATGTCTTACAACAGAAAGGTGAGGGTGTGTATGGACAGACTGAAAATACTGGTAGTAGATGATGAGAGCAGGATGCGTAAGCTGGTCCGGGATTTCCTGGTGAAGAGTAATTTTGAGGTACTGGAGGCCGGAGACGGCGAGGAGGCATTAAATATTTTTTATAAGGATAAGGATATTGCACTGATCATTCTGGATGTGATGATGCCGAAAATGGATGGCTGGCAGGTATGCCGGGAGATCCGCGTGAATTCTAAAGTTCCTATTATTATGCTGACAGCCCGTGGGGATGAGAGAGACGAGCTGCAGGGTTTCCAGCTGGGAGTGGACGAGTATATTTCCAAACCCTTCAGCCCCAAGATCCTGGTGGCGCGGGTGGAAGCGATCCTACGCAGGACGAACCAGTTAGGGCAGGACGAAGCACTGACCTGCGGTGGGATCACTGTGGATAAGACAGCACACCGCGTGATCATAGACGGCAAAGATGTGGACTTAAGCTATAAGGAATTCGAGCTTCTGACCTATTTTATGGAAAATAAGGGAATTGCCCTGTCCAGAGAGAAGATACTGAACAACGTATGGAACTATGATTACTTCGGGGATGCCCGTACCATTGATACCCATGTGAAGAAGCTGCGCAGCAAGCTGGGCGAGGAAGGCAATCTCATCAAGACCATATGGGGAATGGGGTACAAAATGGATGAAACAGCAGAATAAACAGCAGAAGAAAAAAGTGCATTCCATCAGAGGACAGTTATCCTGGATATTTATCGGGCTGATGATCGGGACAATCCTTTTGTGCCTGCTGCTGAATTACATGTTTTTAGGCAGAGTCTATATGCAGAGCAAGCTGGATGTCATTCACGATGCTTATGAGACGATCAAGCAGGCGGCGGAGAGCGACAGCTATGGTTCCGAGGAATTCGCCAGGGAGCTGGATGACGTGTGCAGAAGCTATAACATGACAGTGTGTGTCATGGACGTGAATTCCAACATGAAATATGTATCCATCAACGGCGGTGAGAGACTGGAGAACCGTCTGATTGGCTATGTGTTCGGCTTCAGAACGTTTCCGGATAATGAGCGGATCATCGAGAACGGTGATGACTATGTGATCCAGAGAACCGGGCAGGAGAATAAGGAATATTTGGAGATCTACGGAAGGCTGAACACTGGAATTTCTTTTATCATGCAGACACCGCTCTCCAGCATTCAGGAGAGTGCTAAGATCGCCAACCGTTTTTACGTGTTGGTCGGTTGTTTGGGTGCACTGGCGGGTGGTATCATTATCTGGTTTGTCTCCAGACGTGTGACGAAGCCGATCCTGGAGTTGAACGATATCTCACAGCGGATGGTACAGCTGGATTTTGAAGCAAAATATCAGGGCAGGGCTCATAATGAGATCGATCTGCTGGGTGAGAACATTAATAAACTGTCCGATTCCCTGGAACAGACGATTTCAGAACTGAAGACTGCGAATAATGAGCTGCAGCGTGATGTGGAGAAAAAGGAAGCTGTCGATGAAATGCGTAAGGAGTTCCTGGCGAATGTTTCCCATGAACTGAAGACTCCCATCGCTCTGATCCAGGGCTATGCGGAAGGACTGCAGGAGGGCGTCAATGATGATCCTGATAGCAGACAGTTCTACTGTGATGTCATCGTGGATGAAGCGGCGAAGATGAACAATATGGTGAAAAAGCTTCTGACGCTGAACCAGCTGGAATTCGGCAACGATGTGGTGGCTATGGAACGCTTCGACATTACGGCACTGGTGAAAAATTATATCCAGTCGGCGGCAATCCTGACCAAACAGAACGATATCACGGTGCGGATGGAAGACTATCCTCCAATCTATGCATGGGCGGATGAATTTAAAATAGAAGAAGTATTTATGAACTTTTTCTCCAACGCTGTGAACCACTGCGAGGGTGATAAGATCATCGATGTCAAAATGGAACAGAAGGATGGCAGGGTGCGCGTATCGGTATTCAATACCGGCAAGCCGATCCCGGAGGATTCCATCGGCCACATCTGGGAGAAATTTTATAAAGTAGATAAAGCCAGAACCAGAGAATACGGCGGCAGCGGTGTTGGACTGTCCATCGTGAAGGCAATCATGGATTCCATGAACCAGCCTTACGGTGTGATCAATTACACCAACGGTGTGGAATTCTGGTTTGAATTAGAGACAAAATAATGATTATAAAAGGATATATTTTTATATGAGGGAAGAACAGATGCAGGAGGCACCGGTAAAGGTGCTGTTAGTCGGTGTGGACATCGGGGAAGAAGCGGATTTTGAGCATTCCATGGAAGAACTGGCAAGTCTGGCAGAAGCCGCGGAGAAGGAAGTCGTGGGCCAGATCGTACAACGGCTGGATCATGTGAACAAAGCATTGTATATCGGAACGGGCAAGGTGGCTGAGGTACGCAGACTGGCGGAGGAGAGAGGTGCGCAGGAGGTTGTATTCGACAATTCCCTGACGCCTTCGCAGGTGAGAAATCTAGGGAAAGAGCTGGAGCTTACCGTCATTGACCGGACGAATCTGATCCTTGACATATTTGCCATACGTGCACAGACCAGAGAAGCCAAACTGCAGGTGGAGACAGCGAGACTGCAATACATGCTTCCGAGACTGGTGGGCATGTACGATGCACTGAGCCGTCAGGGCGGCGCCAGCGGCAGCATGAGTAACAAGGGTACTGGTGAGAAGAAGCTGGAGCTGGACAGACGTAAGATCGAACACCGGATCACGGAACTGAAAAAGGAACTGGAGGATGTCAGCAGGACCCGGGATGTGCAGCGTAGGAAAAGACAGCAGTCCCGGACTCCGCAGGTGGCGTTGGTGGGCTATACCAATGCGGGAAAGTCTACGATCCTGAACCGCATGGTGGAACAGTTCGGAGAGCTTCCGGAGAAGACGGTCATGGAAAAAGATATGCTGTTCGCCACATTGGAGACCAGCGTCCGCAGTATAGATACGGGGCACAATAAGCCGTTTTTCCTGACGGATACGGTTGGATTCATTCATAAGCTGCCTCACGGTCTGGTAAAGGCATTCCGTTCGACCCTGGAAGAGGTAAAATACGCAGATCTGCTGGTCCAGGTGGTGGATTTTTCCGATGAAAATTACAGACAGCAGATGCAGGTCACTGCCGATACTCTGAAGGAACTGGGAGCAGGTGACATTCCGCAGATTGTGGTGTATAATAAGGCAGACAAATGCGGCATGGAACCGCTGCCGCAGAAGAGACAGGAGCACTGGTATCTCGCCGCAGGGCAGAATACCGGTATCCGTGAACTGGCAGAAGCCATTGAGCAGCAGGTCTATGCGGACAATGTGGATTGTACTTTCCTGATCCCGTACAGCGTGGGGAATGTAGCTTCCTATCTTATGGAAGAGGCGCAGGTTTTTTCTACGGAGTACAGGGAAGACGGTATTTTGATCCATGCGGACTGTCACAGACAGGACATGGAGAGATACAAAACATACATGACGCAATAGATCATACAATGCTGGAGGATATTATATGGAACAGAATACACAGCAGGACAGAGCAAAGCTTTTGGAGCAGCAGGCAAGGGAATACCTGATGCAGTCCAGGGACCCGATCTTTACACAGTATGTACAGCAGCTGATCCCGAGAATACAGAAACAACCCCAGTATGTGGAGCAGTTACAGGCGGAGCTGGATAAAAGCGTGGAATACTGGCATCAGAGACAGCAACTGAATGCGGCAAGAGCAGAAAACGCTGCCGCAGGGCAGGTACAGGAGTCCGTACAGCCTTCTACACAGAAGTCCATGCAGAAACAGCCGATAGGGCAGGCTGTTGGGCAACCGGCAGGACAGTTCACTGGGCAACCGACAGAACAGGTTACTGCACAATCGTCAGGGCAGTTCTCCGCACAGCCGGCAGCAGAGACAGTAGTACAGGGGACGAAGAAAAAGCAGAATGCGGAATATCTCATTGGAACCATTGCTCTGTCAGTGGTGGGAGGCATATTTATCCTGACAGCCCTGGTGCTGATGGGAATGTATTTTATGAACGGATGGATCAAGGGAATCTCTCTCTATGTGGTATCCCTGGGCGTAGTGCTGCTGGCAGAGCTGTTGATCCGGAGAAAATTACCGAAGCTAGCACAGATATTTTCGGCGATCGGCATGGCGGCTTTGTACCTGTCCACCATGATCAATACGCTGTCCCTACATAATTTCGGGATGCTTCCCGCAACATTGATCATTGGTGTGATCACCGTAGGCACGGTATTGTTGAGCCGGAAACGGGATTCGCTGATCCATAGACTGCTGGGAATTGCTTCCTGCTGGCTCTGTGCTTACCCACTATCCATGTCCTCCGGGTTATCGATGGCGGAGGTCCTGATGGTAATGGGATTGATCCTGATCCTGAGTATATTGTGCGCCTGTGTACCGGTGCACAGATTCCATACAGCATCACAGCTGATCCTGCTTGCCAGTACCACAGTGCTGTTCCCGACGGCTGTAGGCTGTATTGTGTGGACACAGGGCATGTCGGTTGGTGTTGCGGTTGCAGCTTATAGTGTGTTTTTCCTGATAGCACATCTGGTACTTGTCGTACAGAGCCGTTATGCGCAAATAGAAAAGCAGACCGGACGTGTGGTGAAAGGTGGAGGATTGCTTGCTGTTTACATTGCATTTATTCTGGTATCCGGAATTATGACGGGTGCCGGTATGGATGATTATTGGAGAGCAGCAGAGACGGATGGATATATTGGTATTTTTGCCCTGACCGGAATAGCGTTTGTTATCACAATACTGACTGTGATCGCTTTGCGGAAGGCGGAAAAGGGATGGCAGAAATGGCTTCCCTGCTATTTCTTCAGTTTCGTGACTTTCTGTGGATTTTCAGTGATAGAGAATGATTGGGGGATCGTGATCTGTGCTACGGTATTACTGATCGCAGTAAAAATACTGTCACGCCTGGCAAAAGGGGACCTTGCGGCACTGGATGCCATCCTTACTACGGTATATTGTATCCTGCTTCTGATGAACGGGAAGGAAATCCCCTATGCTTATGTGCTTTTGGCAGGAACGATCCTCAGTATGTTCCTTGTGCATGAATGGAGTACCTACCAGGAGATCGTGTTGACTTTTTCACTGGCATTTTTTGCTCTGTCGCATTTGATGCCTATGATAAAACTGCCGGCATTTTCCGGAATTCTCTTCGTGAGCATTCTGCTGTTCAATAATGTTAATTGTATGCGGGACAAGGGAATCCTCGTATTTAATGTATTCGTCCTGATCGGACAGGTCGGAGCCCTGATCGGTCTGGCAGACCCGGTATATCGGAATTCCTACATTACTTATTTATGTATGTTTGTGTTTGTACTGGCTTATCTGGTGCTGACCCTGCAGGAATTTAAACACAGAGAACTGATCCTTGTGATATTCCTGACCTATATGGCACTGATCGTCAAGACGAATATCCCTGTGATCAACAGCATTCTGATCATGCTGATCGCACTGGTAAGCGTGACTGCCGGTTTCGTGAAAAAGGATAAGCCCGTCAGAATCTATGGTTTAGTGCTTTCTCTGTGTACTTGTGGTAAAATAGCTTTATATGATTACTGGGGCGCACCGATCCTGCAGAAGACCATACTTTTCTTCGTAGTAGGCGTAATTGCTCTTGTAATTGCCGGAATCTATATTATACTGGAAAAGAAATGCAATGAGTGATGCAATGGACAGGAAGGAAGAAAAGGAACAAAGAGTGAAAAATAAAGTAGATTTTTGGGCGCACTTATATAAGGGTTCATAAAACCCTGTTTTTACAAGTATAGAAAGCAGAAAAAATGTTAGTTATCGTTGCGTTTCACTAACTTAGAGCTGTCGTAACCAAGGCTTTCAAGGTAAGCAAACACATTGTTCTCATTCAAGACGACACTCTCTACATGATTCTGAGGGTCCATCAATTCCTCATAGTCAGTAGGGGTAAAGGGCTTCTTTTCTGAAACCATGTGGTAAATACAGACCATCATCATTCTTGCAATGGCAATGATTGCCTTTTTGTGTCCACGTCGCTTTTTGATTCGACCATATTTGATTGCAAAATAAGGCTGCTTTTTG
>CDYL01032291.1_pt1 | contig 38983 bp, 40 predicted proteins | sample 557761 | NCBI WGS metagenome assembly CDYL01 (sample SAMEA3182104, study PRJEB8094) | gut metagenome | biome: human; feature: gut; material: Stool; isolation source: human stools | place: Canada | collected 2013-02-12 | reverse complement strand
GTGAACGCAGAAAAGTTTATGAATGTTGTCCGGCGGCATACCAGCTTTGAAGAACTTACCCCTACTCTGCTGCGGGAGTTTGTAGAGAAAATCGTTGTGCATGAGTGCAGCTACGATGAAAACGGCACACGCAGACAGGACATTGAGATTTACTATTCTTTCGTTGGCAAGGTGGACTTGCCCGAATGACCGCCCGACCTATCCGACACAAGAGCTAAGTGCCGGATAGGAACGGCAAAATTTTTTACATTTCTATTGCTTCTTTATCACACATTAGCAAAAAGCCAAGGGATCAAGCAGCTTTGCGCGGGCGCAGGCGTAGCCATCATCGGCATCACCCTTGTCCCGCTTCTGACCGGCCTGTTCGGTTAATCAGACTTCTAAACCCTTTCGCGCCCGCCCGTACCCTGCGGGCGGGCGCGGGAAAGGAGGTGCTGCCATTTGATAATAGATTGGCTGGAAGAATGGTTTAGAGGCGTTTTGATAGACGGCATCACGGGCAACCTTTCGGGGCTGTTCGATACCGTAAATCAAAAGGTTGGCGAGATCGCCGGAGAAGTCGGCGCGACGCCGCAGGGCTGGAACGCGGGCATTTTCAACATGATACGGGGGCTGTCCGAAACGGTCATTATACCGATTGCGGGCGCAGTCCTGGCTTTTGTGATGACCTATGAGCTGATACAGATGGTGACGGAGAAGAACAACCTGCACGACATCGACACATGGATGTTTTTCAAATGGGTGTTTAAGTCGTTTGCGGCTGTGCTTATCGTCACAAATACATGGAATATCGTTATGGGCATTTTCGATATGGCGCAGCAGGTGGTAAATCAAAGCGCGGGCGTGATAATCGGGAATACCAGCATAGACATAGCGACCGTGATCACCGACCTTCAAGGAAAGCTGGAGGCTATGAGCCTGGGCGGGCTGATCGGGCTGTGGTTTCAAAGCCTGTTTGTGGGGCTGACGATGAATATCCTGTCCGTCTGCATTATGCTTGTCATTTACGGCAGGATGATCGAGATATACCTTGTGACCTCTCTCGGCCCGATCCCCCTTGCGACCATGACAAACAGCGAATGGCGCAGCATGGGGCAGAATTACCTAAAATCCTTGCTGGCGCTGGGCTTCCAAGCGTTTTTGATTATGGTAGTCGTTGGCATCTATGCGATCCTCATTCAGACGATTGCAGTCACCGCCGACATATCCGGCGCGATTTGGGCAGTCATGGGTTATACCGTGCTGCTGTGCTTCTGCCTGTTCAAGACGGGCAGCATGGCAAAGGCTGTATTCGGGGCGCATTGACGGGAGGTGACGGCTATCGGAAAATACGGCATCATTTACGCAGACCCGCCGTGGCGGTATGAGCGAAACAAGGTGCAGGGCGCAGCGGAAAAGCACTATCCCACCATGAGCATTGACGAGCTGTGCGCCCTGCCTGTGGCAGAGCTGGCGGCGCGTGACTGCGCCCTGTTCCTGTGGGCGACCTTCCCGCAGCTCCCCGAAGCCCTGCGGCTTATCAAGGCGTGGGGCTTCCGCTTTAAGACCGTCGCCTTTGTGTGGGTCAAGCGCAACCGCAAAAGCCCGTCGTGGTTTTACGGCATGGGCTACTGGACGCGCAGCAATGCGGAAATCTGTCTGCTGGCGACCAAGGGACACCCCAAGCGGCAGTCGGCGGGCGTACATCAGCTTATTATCTCACCCATAGAGCAGCACAGCAAAAAGCCCGACGAGGCAAGAGATAAAATCCTTGCCCTCGTGGGCGATAATCTCCCCCGCGTGGAGCTGTTCGCCCGGCAGAAAGCGCCGGGCTGGGATGCGTGGGGCAATGAAATAGCAAGCGACATCACGCTTGCGGAAAGGAGAAGCGATGGCTTATGTGACAGTACCGAAGGACTTGACGAAGGTTAAATCCAAGGTGCTTTTCAACTTGACGAAGCGGCAGCTTGTTTGCTTCGGCGCGGCGGCTCTCATGGGAGTGCCGCTTTTCTTTTTGCTCAAAAGCAGCGCCGGGACGAGCGTTGCGGCGATGGTGATGATTTTCGCCATGATCCCCGGCTTCCTGTTCGGCGTGTACGAAAAGAACGGGCAGCCCTTTGAAGTGTACGGGCGGCATATCATCGAAAGCTGCTTTATCCGTCCCAAAGAACGGCCTTATCAGACCAACAATCTGTACGAGGCGCTTATACGGCAAAATCAAATGGAAATGGAGGTAAAAGCGATTGTCCAAAACAGCAAAGCCCGCCGCGAGGGAAAACGCGGCGGCAAAGCACAGGCTCACCCGCAGGGAAAGAAAAGAGATTGAAGCGGTCATCCGCAAATACAAGGGCGACGGCAAGCCGCACACGGCGCAGGACACGATCCCCTATCAAGCCATGTACCCGGACGGCATCTGCTATTTAGGCGGCATGAGCTATTCGGGCTGCATTGAGTTTTTTGATATAAACTACCAGCTTGCCCAGCCGGACGACCAGACGGCGATCTTTGAATACCTGTGCGACCTGTATAACTATCTCGACGCTTCCATCCATGTGCAGTTTACCTTTGCCAACCGCAAGACCGACAAGGAGCAGCTTGCCCGGAGCTTTGAAATCCCGCCCTGCGGCGACGGTTTAGACCATATCCGGCAGGAAAACACCGACATCCTCAAACGGCAGCTTGCGCGGGGCAACAACGGCAACGCCAAGACCAAGTACATCACCTACACCGTGGAGGCCGACAACCTCAAAGCGGCGCGGGCGCGGCTTTCCCGCATCGGTATGGACATACAGGGCTATTTCAAGGTGATGGGCGCGGTTTCCCGTGTGCTGGACGGCAAGGAACGGCTGGAAGTGCTGCACGCGATCCTGCACCCGGACGGGGAGCGTTTCGCCTTTGACTGGAAATGGCTTGCCGCAAGCGGCCTATCCACAAAGGATTTTATCGCCCCGTCCTCTTTCGCGTTCAAAAACAGCAGGATGTTCCAGATGGGCGGCAAGCTGTGTGCGGTATCATTCCTGCAAGTCCTTTCGCCGGAGATGAACGACCGCATTTTAACGGACTTCCTCGATACCGACACGGGCATCGTCGTCAATTACCATGTGCAGGCGTTGGAGCAGACCGAAGCCGTCAAGATGATAAAGCGCAAGATCACCGACCTTGACGCTATGAAAATCCAAGAGCAAAAGCGAGCAGTCCGGGACGGGTACGACATGGACATCCTGCCCTCTGACCTTGCCACCTACGGCGGGGAAGCCAAAAAGCTCCTAAACGAGCTGCAAAGCCGCAACGAGAGATACTTCCTTACGACATTCCTTGTCCTCAACTACGGCGACACGAAGCGCAAGCTGGAAAACGATGTGTTCCGCGCCGCCGGCGTAGCGCAGAAGTACAACTGCGCCCTTACCCGGCTGGATTTCCAGCAGGAGCAGGGGCTTGTTTCCTCTCTGCCGCTGGGGACGAGCCAAATCAAAATCACCCGCGGGCTGACGACTTCCAGCGTGGCTATCGTCGTGCCGTTTGTGACGCAGGAGTTGTTTGAGGGCGGCGAAGCCCTGTATTACGGGCTGAACGCAAAATCCGGCAACATGATTATGCTTGACCGCAAAAACGCCCGTTCCCCAAACGGCCTTGTCTTTGGTACGCCCGGAGGGGGCAAATCCTTCTCCTGCAAGCGTGAGATGGTGAGCGTCATTCTGAAAACAAAGGATTTCGTGATCGTGTCAGACCCGGAGGGGGAATATTGGCCGCTGGTAAAGCTGCTGAACGGACAGGTGATCCGGCTGTCCCCCACAAGCCGCGACTATGTAAATCCTCTGGACATCAATCTGAACTACTCGGAGGACGAAAACCCGCTGGCGCTCAAATCCGACTTTGTGCTGTCCTTCTGTGAGCTTATCATGGGCGGCAAGACGGGGCTGGAAGCTATTGAACGGACGGTGATTGACCGCGCCGTGCAGCGCATCTACCAGCCCTACTTTGCCGACCCGCGCCCGGAGAATATGCCGATCCTGTCCGACCTTCACGACGCGCTGACGGCGCAGAACTTGCCGGAGGCCGACCGCGTGGCGCAGGCGCTTGACCTGTATGTGTCGGGATCGCTCAATTTCTTCAACCACAGGACGACGGTAGACATCAACAACCGCTTTGTCTGCTTTGATATTAAGGAGCTGCCGAAAAACCTCAAAAAACCGGGGATGCTGATTATCCAGGATCAGGTATGGAACCGCGTCACCGTCAACCGCAATATCGGCGTTGCCACATGGTACTATGCAGATGAGTTCCATTTGCTCTTGAAAGAGCCGCAGACGGCAGCCTATTCCGCAGAGATTTGGAAGCGGTTTCGGAAATGGGGCGGTGTGCCGACAGGGGCGACGCAGAATGTCAAGGATCTTCTGTCCAGCCCGGAAATTGAGAATATCCTTGAAAACAGCGATTTCATCTGTATGCTCAACCAAGCGGCGGGCGACAGGAAAATCCTTGCGGAACGGCTGAACATCTCGCCGGAGCAGCTAAAGTTTGTCACCAACTCCGCGCCCGGCGAGGGGCTGTTGTTCTTCGAGAATGTGATTTTGCCCTTTGCCGATCATTTCCCCAAGGACACGCAGCTATACAAAATCATGTCCACCAAGCCAAGCGAGGTAAACGGCCTATGACCCTGCCCGTTGACACCATCCTATGCGGCGACTGCTTGCAGCTTCTAAAGGCCCTGCCGGACGAAAGCGTCCATTGCTGCGTGACAAGCCCGCCTTATTACGGCTTGCGGGACTATGGCATGGACGCGCAGATCGGGCGCGAGCCGACGCCGGAGGAATACATTGCGCGGCTGGCAGCGGTATTCCGCGAGGTTTACCGGGTGCTGCGCCCGGACGGTACGCTGTGGGTAAATATCGCGGACAGCTATTGCGGCACAAGCGCCAAGGGCGACACCCGCGATCCCAAATACCCCAAGGGGCGCAACGGGCAAGCCGTTTCGCTCTCCCATACGGTGCGGGGCTGCAAGCCCAAGGACATGATCGGCATACCGTGGATGCTGGCCTTTGCCTTGCGCGGCGACGGCTGGTATCTGCGCAACGATATTATCTGGGCAAAAGGGAACCCGATGCCGGAAAGCACCAAAGACCGCTGCACCCGCAGCCATGAGCATATCTTCCTGTTGACAAAGAGCAGGAAGTATTTTTTTGACACCCTTGCCATCGCAGAGCCGATAGCGCCGACCACCGCCCTGCGCAAGAAAGCCGGGCGGGGCTTCGGCAAGTATTCAAGCCCCGTGCCGGGGCAGCCGCAGACGCAGAACATCAACAAGCCGAGGAAAAAGGGCAGCGTCACCGACGACATGATTTCACCCGTCCGGGCAAAGCGCGATGTGTGGTTTATCAACACCGTGCCGTACAAGGGCGGGCATTTCGCCGCCTATCCCCCGAAGCTGGCTGAAACCTGTGTGCTGGCGGGCTGTCCCGCAGGCGGCGTTGTCCTTGACCCGTTTATGGGCAGCGGCACGACGGGGCTTGCGGCAAAGCGGCACGGCAGGCGGTATATCGGCATTGAGCTGAACATTGAGTTTTGTTCCCTTGCGAGGGAACGGATTGGAGGTGAGAACAGTTGAAAGAACCTTTGAAGCCCCGCGATAAGATCACCCAGCGTATGACCCGCGACGGGCTGGTGCAGGAAAATCAAACCACCGGGCAAGAGCAGAATGTGTCCGGGCGGGAGGCCGAGCAGAAATTGACCTCCGATGCGCAGGACGCCGCCCCTGTCCATGCGGGCGGCACAGCGGAAAAGCTGCTTGACCGGGCGGCGGGCGAGCATGACGCGCACAAGTCCAGAAAAGCGGCGCGGCAGGGCAACCGGGATATCCGGGAGGGCGATGCCGTCCGGCAGCGCCCATCCTCACGGTTGCAGTTTACCGACGAGGAACGCGCAGCGCCGGAGCTGCAAAAGTATATCCGCAAGTCCGACAAGCGGGCTGACAAGCTGGACGCAGCGCGGGAGGCCATACCCAAAAAGCGTGTGCTGCATAAGGAGCGCGTCTTTGACGAGGCATCCGGCAAAGGAAAGACCAAGCTGCGCTTTGATAAGGTGGATAAGCCTGCGCCCAAGCTCAAACCCAATCCGGCGAGCCGCCCCGTGCGGGAGCTTGCCGGGCTTGCGCACGGGAAAATCCATGAGGTGGAGGGCGAGAACGCAGGCGTTGAAAGCGGCCATAAGGCAGAGGAACTTGCCGAGCGCGGCGCAGGCGGCGCACTCCGATGGGAGCGCCGTCACCGAAAACTCAAACCCTACCGCAAGGCGGCAAAGGCCGAGCGCAAGGCGGTCAAGGCAAACGCCAATTACCTGTATCAAAAGACGCTGCACGACAATCCGCAGCTTGCTTCCGGCAACCCACTCAACCGCTTCTTTCAAAAGCAACGGCTGAAACGGCAGTACGCGAAAGCGGCGCGGGCGGCAAAATCGGCGGGCGGTGCGGCGCAGACCACCAAAAAGACCGCCGAGGCTACGGCAAAGGCAGCGAAGCGAGCCGCAGCGGAGGCAAAGAAAACCGCTTCCTTTGTGGTGCGTCATTGGAAGGGCTGTCTGATCGTCCTTGTGGCGCTGCTTCTCGTTATGCTGCTGCTGGGCGGGCTGCAATCCTGTTCGCTGCTGTTTGGCGGCACGGGCGGCGGCGTTGGCATATCCAGCTACCAATCGGAGGATGCTGACATCCTTGCCGCCGAAGCCGCCTACTGCGCATTGGAAGCCGAGCTGCAAGCCTACCTTGACAGCTACGAAAGCAGTCACAGCTATGATGAATACCACTACGACTTTGACGAAATCAAGCACGACCCCTATGTGCTGGCCTCTATCCTGTCGGCGCTGCATGACGGCGCATGGACGGCGGGCGAGGTGCAGGGGACGCTGCAAATGCTGTTCGACAAGCAGTATATCCTTACCGAAACGGTAGTCAAGGAACGACGGTACTACATTGAAACCGATACATGGACGGATGAGGAAGGCGTTACCCATACGGACAGCTACCGGGTGTACTACGATTACTACATCTGCACCGTGACCCTTGAAAACTTCAACCTCTCTCATGTTCCCGTGTATATCATGGGCGAGGAAGATTTGAGCGAGTATGCGTTGTATATGTCCACTTTGGGGAACAGACCCGACCTGTTCGGCAGCTCCGAGTATATCGGCAAGTACATCACCAACCCGCCGGAGGCCTACGAAATTCCAGCGTCGGCTTTGGAGGACGCAACCTTCGCGGCGCTGATTACCGAGGCAGAAAAATATCTGGGCTACCCCTATGTTTGGGGCGGCAGCAATCCCAGCACATCCTTTGACTGCTCCGGCTTTGTATCATGGGCGCTGACAAACAGCGGCGTATGCGACACCGGGCGGCTGGGCGCACAGGGGCTTTACAACATTTCAACCCCCGTTTCCACTCCGCAGCCAGGCGACCTTGTGTTTTTTACAGGCACCTACGACACGCCGGGCATAAGCCATGTGGGGATATATGTGGGCAACTCCATGATGCTGCATTGCGGAGATCCGATCTCCTATTCCAACTTGAACAGCAGCTATTGGCAGTCGCATTTTTACGCCTACGCCAGACCGCCCTATAACTGACGGGAGGTGAGGACGCTTTGCTTGCCCTGACCCCCGTTTCCCTTGCGGAAGCAAACGCCTTTGTGCAGCGGCATCACCGCCACCATAAGCCCGTGCGCGGGCATAAGTTTTCCATCGGGTGCAGCGCGGATGGGCGGCTTGCCGCCGTCGTCATTGTGGGGCGGCCTGTAAGCCGCTATTTGGACGACGGCGCAACGCTGGAAGTCAACCGACTGTGCAGCGACGGGACGAAAAACGCTTGCAGCTTCCTTTACGCTGCGGCGGCACGGGCGGCAAAGGCGATGGGCTACCGCAAAATTATTACCTACACCCTTGACACCGAAAGCGGCGCAAGCCTACGCGCCGCCGGATGGACAAACGCTGGGCTTGCGGGCGGCAAGGCATGGACGGGCAGCCGCCGCCCTGCCGTCCCGCATTACCCGGCACAGCTTAAATACCGCTATGAAAAGCGGCTGAATGAAAGGAGAGTTTAACTATGGCATTTACCAAAATTGAACGCATTGACCGGGAGATCGAAAAGACCCGCAACAAAATCACCGAGTTTCAAAACAAGCTCAAAGAGCTGGAAGCCCAGCGCACCGAGCAGGAGAACTTTGAAATCGTCAACCTTGTGCGCTCCATGTGCATGAGCCGCGACGAGCTGATGAACTTCCTGCGGGGCGGCGGCAACGACGCGCCGCCTGTGGCAAACGAATATCACGAACAGGAGGACTTCGCCAATGACGAGGAATAAAGGAAAGCTGCGCATCTTTGTTATGCTGCTTGCCGTCGTGCTTTGCATGACTGCGTTTTCGACTGTGGCTTACGCCGGGGGCGGCGACTACTACGATAGCGAGCTGCCGCCCGAAACAACCGAGCCGGAGGAAAGCGCCGACCCGACGCCCACCGTGGAGCCGGGCGAACCGTTTACCGAGGACGGCGCGGCGGCGACCCGCGATCTGCTCTATGACAAGCATACCAACAAGCAGTTTATCACCGTGGAAACCCGCAACGGGCATACCCTGTATATCGTGATCGACTATGACAAGCTGCTGGACGAGGAAGAAGAACGCTACCAGACCTACTTCCTCAATCCCGTTGACGAAGCTGATCTGCTGGCGCTTTTGGAGGACGAGGACGGCAACAGCCCCATAACCTGTTCCTGCACCGAAAAATGTACGGCTGGCAATGTCAACACCGACTGCGCCCTTTGTAAAAACGATATGACGAACTGCGCGGGCAAGGAGGCCGCCCCCGCCGAGCCGGAGGTAACCGAGCCGCCCGAAGAAACTGAAACAGGCGGCGGCATGGGCGGCGTGATTGCCCTTGTGCTGATTATGGCGCTGGCTGGCGGCGCGGCGGTATGGTACTTCAAGTTCCGCAAGCCGAAAGCGTCGGTCAAGGGCAACGACGATCTGGATGAGTTTGAGTTTGACGATGACGACGAGGACGAGGAAGCCGATGCCTACGGGGATGCCGACGAGCCGGACGCTCTCGACGCTCCCGAAGATGAAGAAACGGAGGACACCGAAGAATGAGTTATACGCTGATTATCTGTGAAAAGCCCTCTGTGGCAAAGACCGTCGCCGCAGCGTTGGGCGCTGCGGAGCAAAAGGACGGCTACATACAGGGCGACGGCATCCTTGTTTCGTGGTGCATCGGCCATCTGGTGAGCATGGCGGACGCGGGCAGCTACGACGAGCGTTTCAAGAAATGGCGGTATGAGGATTTGCCCATTCTGCCGGAGGAATGGAAGTACGCGCCGACCCCCGGCAAGGAAAAGCAGCTTGCCACGTTAAAGGAGCTGATGCGCCGCGCCGATGTCGCGGAGGTGGTGAACGGCTGCGACGCCGGGCGGGAGGGCGAGCTTATCTTCCGTTTTGTCTACGAGCAGGCGGCTTGCCGCAAGCCCTTTAAGCGTCTGTGGATTTCCTCAATGGAGGACAGCGCGATCAAGGAGGGCTTTGCGGCACTCCGGGACGGCGCGGAATATGACGCGCTGTATCAATCGGCGCTCTGCCGTGCGCGGGCTGATTGGCTGGTGGGGATCAACGCCACCCGCCTTTTCTCCGTGCTGTACCATAAGACGCTGAATGTGGGGCGCGTCCTCTCCCCGACGCTCAATCTGCTGGTGGAGCGCGACGGCAAGATCACCACCTTCAAGAAAGAGAAATACCATGTCGTGCATATCGGCTGCGGCGGCGCAGATGCGCAGAGCAAACGGATTTTTGACGCAGCCGAAGCGGACGGCCTTAAAGCGGCCTGTGAGAAATCGCAGGCCGTTTGCGTTTCCCTCACCAAAGAGAAAAAGACTGTCCAGCCCCCGAAGCTCTTTGATTTGACGAGCCTGCAAAGGGAGGCAAACCGGGTGTATGGCTTTACCGCCAAGCAGACCCTTGATTATGCGCAGGGGCTTTACGAAAAGCGTCTGCTGACCTACCCCCGCACCGACAGCAATTTCCTCACCGGGGATATGGAGCAGACGGCGACCAGCCTTGTTTCGGCACTGCTGCCTATGCTGCCTTTTACGCAGGGTATGGCGCTTGCGCCGGAGATCGGGCGGGTCATCAATAGCGCAAGGGTGACAGACCATCACGCCATCCTGCCGACAGCGGAGTTTGTGAAAGCAGGCTTTGACGGACTTGCCGAGAGCGAAAAGAAGCTGCTGTCCCTTGTCTGCTGCAAGCTGCTGTGCGCCGTCGCCCCGCCCCATGTGTACGAGGCGGTCACGGCGGTATTCGAGTGCGGCGGCGAGCGATTCACCGCCAAGGGCAGGGCTGTCATTGACGAGGGCTGGAAAGAGATTGAGCGCCGCTTCCGTCTTGCGCTGAAAGCAAAGCCCGACGAGGACAGCGAGGACGAAGCCGCGCTGACGGACGCAAGCCGTCTGCCGGAGCTTTACGAGGGGCAGGCCTTTGACGCCCCCACCGCTTCCGTTTCCGAGCATTACACTACGCCCCCGAAGCCCTATACCGAAGATACGCTGCTGTCCGCAATGGAGAGCGCAGGCAAGGAGGATATGCCGGAGGATGCCGAGCGCAAGGGGCTGGGTACGCCCGCGACGCGGGCGGCGATGATTGAAAAGCTGTTGTCCGCTGGCTTTGCCGAGCGCAAGGGCAAGCAGCTCATTCCGACAAAGGACGGCGTAAACCTGTCCGTCATCCTGCCCGACCTGCTCAAAAGTCCGCTGCTCACCGCAGAATGGGAAAGCAGGCTGACCGACATCGCGCAGGGCAAGGCCGACCCGGAGGATTTCATGCGCGGTATCTGCGATATGACGCAGGAGCTTATCAAGTCCTATTCCCATATCAACGAGGACGGCAAAAAGCTGTTCGCGCCGGACAGGGAGCGCGTCGGCCTTTGCCCCCGCTGCAAATGCCCGGTCTATGAGGGCAAGAAAAACTATTACTGCTCCGACCGTTCCTGCCGCTTTGTGATGTGGAAAAACGACAAGTTCTTTGAGAGCCGCAAAACGGCGTTTTCAAAGAAGATTGCCGCCGCGCTCTTAAAGGACGGCAAGGCAAAGGTAAAGGGGCTGTACTCCGAGCGCACGGGCAAAACCTACGATGGTACGGTGCTTCTCTGCGACACAGGCGAAAAGTATGTGAATTACCGTATCGAGCAAAAGAAGTGATCCGGCTGAACGAGGCGCAATTCCGCAAGGTGAAGCGGCTGACCCGGAGCCTGTGCGCCAACAACGACAAGGGCTGCTGCCTGCTTTTGGACGACGGCGAGCCTTGCGTTTGTGTGCAGTCCATCAGCTATTCGCTTCTCTGCCGTTACTTCCGGGAGGCGGTGCTACCCGCCGACCGGGAGCTGTGCGCCGACATCATGGAGCAGCGCGACACACGCAAACGCTGCGAGCTGTGCGGCAAGCCCTACCATGCCCGCAGCAACCGCGCCAAATACTGCGACGCCTGCGCGGGTGTAGCGGCACGGCGCAAGGCAACAGAGCGCAAGCGCCGCCAGCGGGAAACCGCAGCCCAAACAGGGGCGGCAAGTCACGGTTTAGGGGCTGAAAAAGCCTTTATTTAAGCGGTTTTGCGGGAGCGATTTTGACAAGCGAGGGATATTTCATCAAGACCCCGCAGCAACGGCTTTGAAAGCGTGACACAGGCGCTTTACGCAGATAAAAGGACGAAAACAGTAACGCAGCAAGCATAGGGAGTGTAGCCACACCCGACCAATCCCCGCCTTGACGCTATGCGCCGGGCGGGGATTTTGCTTGTTGGGATAGTCCCAAACCCTTATGGAACGGAAGGAGGCGAAACGCCATAGCAGACAGGGAAATCATTGACGCGCTCATGCTGGTGGACACAAAGCAGGACGCCTTTGATATGCAGCGGATCAAAAACCGCCGCTTTATGTTCTCCCCGCAGACAGGGGAATTGATTTTAGGCAAGCAGTACAGGGGCAGGCAGCTCTACCAAAGCCATGCCGAGGAACACGCCGACAGCAAGGCCGCAGCGCCCTTTGACAGCTTTATCCGGGGCTGGATCGGCACGGGCGGGGAATACCCGCAGGGCGTAATCCACTTTGCCCCCGCCATCGACAGCCGGAATACGGAGCTGTTTGACCGCGCCTTTGACGCCCTTGAAATGTTCCGGGCAAACGGCGCAAATGGCGGCACGGTCATCCGGGGCTTTGGCGAGCAATGGGAGCAGCCCTTACAAAACATTTTACCGAGCGAAGAAAGGAGCGAGCGCATGAGTGACTTTGAAGCAAGACCCTTTATTTTGACTGCCACAGACACCGAGGGCAAGGTAAAGGAGATCACGGAACGGCTGGAAGCAGGCGTAAAAGACCTGTTTGAAAGCGAGCGATACCAAAACTATTTGAAAGCCATGTCCAAGTTTCACGATTACAGTCTGAACAATACGCTGCTGATCGTGATGCAGAAGCCGGACGCTTCCCTTGTCGCAGGCTATACCACATGGCAAAGGGAGTTTGAACGCCAAGTTAAGAAGGACGAAAAGGGCATTAAAATCTTTGCCCCGGCGCACCGCAAAATCCAAAAGGAGCAGCCGATGACCGACCCGGACACCGGGCAGCCCGTCATCGGCGCGGACGGCAAGCCCGTCATGGAGCAGCGGGAAGTCACCATCCCCCGGTATAAGGTGGTTTCCGTGTTCGATTTAAGCCAGACCGAGGGCAGGGAGATCCCGGACATTGCGGTAGACGCGCTGACGGGCGGCGTAGAGCAGTACGAGGATTTTTTCAAGGCTTTGGAGCAGGCTTCTCCCGTCCCCGTCGCCTTTGAGAAAATCGAAAGCGGCGCACACGGCTACTACCATTTGGAGGACAAGCGCATTGCCATTGACGAGGGCATGAGCGAGCTGCAAACGGTTAAGACCTTGATCCATGAGATCGCCCATGCCAAGCTGCACGACATTGATTTGAACGCGCCGAGAGAGGAACAGAACCGCGCAGACCGACGCACCCGCGAGGTGGAGGCCGAGAGCGTCGCCTTCACCGTCTGCCAGCATTTCGGGCTGGACACCTCTGACTACTCCTTCGGCTATATCGCCGGGTGGAGCAGCGGCAAGGATATTAAGGAGCTGAAAGCGTCCCTTGAAACCATCCGCACTACGGCAAACGAGCTTATCACCGAGATCGACGGGCATTTTGCCGAGCTTCAGCAGCAGCGGGAGGCAGCGCAGGCCGAGCAGGACGCGGCGCGGGAAACTGGAAACACCTTCTCCATCTACCAGCTCAAAGGCGGCGAGGAAACGCGGGACTACCGCTTTGAGCCGCTTGACCGCCTGCAGGCGGCGGGGCTTTCCGTAGACAGGGCAAATTACGAGCTTGTCTATACCGCGCCCCTTTCTTCCCTTGATACGCTGGAAGATATATACCGCCGCTTTAACATCGAGCGCCCGGCAGACTTTACGGGACATTCCCTTTCCGTTTCCGATATTGTCGTGCTGCGGCAGGGGGATAAGGAAACCGCCCACTACTGCGACAGCTTCGGCTTTGCCGAGGTGCCACAGTTTTTACAGGAGCAGGCGGCGCAGCCGGAAAAGGACACGGCAGAAAAAATCCCGCCGTCCCTTGATCCCGCCGTGCAGCCCGTCGTCACCATCCTTTGGAGCGAAAGCGATAAGCTGCAAGACGGCGAGAAGATGCCCCTTGCCCGCGCCGACGCCCTTTTCAAGTCGTTGGACGAGGAAAAGCGTTCTGAACGGGTGCGTCCTGGCTATGACGGCAGTTGGTACGACAAGACCAAATTCCGCATCGACTTCACCTTTCAAGGGCAAGCCGACAATTACGAAGGGCGGCAGGACTTTGGCGACGGGGACGGCTCTCTGATCCAGCACATCAAGGCATACCATGAGCATTACGCACAGGACGAGGGCTGGAAGAATTATATGCTGCACAACGAGGGCGCACAGGCATGGGAACAGGACAAGGCCGAGCGCGAAATGATTTTGAATGAGTTTATCCCATACATGGAGCTGCACCGCAACCTGTACGAAATGGAGCAGACGGCGGCGCTGCCTATGGAAATGGGCGAAGCACTCACGCCGGAGCAGACGGCCTACTTCAACGCCGTGTTTGCCCATGTGGACGCTTGCCGGGGGATGCTCAATCAAGGCCATTACGATTTGCCGGAGCTGCCCGGCTTTGAGGAATATACCCGGCAGGCGGCAGAAACCGAAAGCTACAAAGCCCATGTGCGGGAGGAAATCGCGCAGGAGGCCGCAGCAGCGGGCATGACCGTAGACGAATACGCCGCAAACGGCTATGAGGCTGCCCCAGCGCCGGAACTTTCCAGCATTGCAGATGAAACCGAAATGGATATTGACGAGATACTGGACGAGTACCCAATAAGCGTCGAGATAAACGGCGAGTGGCGCACTTTCCCCAATGCCGACGCTGCGGAGGAAGCGTTATCAAAGGCCAATGAGCTTACCGCGCTGGAAAAGCAAGCCGTTGAAATTGCAAAAGGCTATGAGGGCTTACCTCTATCAAAAAAGATTGAGGTCATTGCACAGACTTTCGGCTGCAACTCCGGCACAATCGGAACTTCCCCCTGTACGGGGAAATGGCGCGGCACAAGCGACATCTCTATCCGCTTTGATAACGGCGCGTCCCTGTTTATCGGCAATCGCAGAACGCCGCAGGCCAAAACCGCAAAGGTACAGAATGAATGTGTCAATTCCGCTTTGTTGCAGTATAACCCGGAGATCGTAGCCGCGTCCAAAGCAGCCGCGATGGATGCGCTTATGAAGCGGGAGGCCAAAGATAACGCAGTCGCCGCGCAAAAGGGATTAAAACCGTATACCCTGCTCAATGTGGAACTGCACGATGGAGCAGACGGCAAAAGCGGGTATTTGGGCTGGTATTATGTGACGCTTGCCGTTGACGGCAAAATCTGCGCCCACTTGGAAACGGGCTTAAACCATGACATAGCAAACGGCAAGGTAAGTGAAACTCCTGCAAGGGAGGATTATTTTACGGCGGGTACGCTGAAAGAAGCTGATGTTGACTATGTTTTCAACAATGTCGGTTTTTCCTCAACCTCTGACCTGTACTCGCTTCCGATTAGCGATGCCGTCCGGGAACGGGCAGAAAAGGCGCTTGCCAAACGGGAGGCTGCGCAGCCCGCAGCAGAAGCCCCCGATGAGCCCCGGCAAGCGGCGGTGCGCTACTATCCCATCAACGAGGCCGCAGCCCGCCGCGCCAACGACGCTAACAGCTACCGGGACTATGTGCCGGGCAGCGCGACGGCGCAGTACCGCAGCGAGGTTGACCGTGCGGCAGAGCTGGCGCAGGCGCAGAAGGAGCGCGTCGATCCCATGTACCATGACAAAATCGACGGACTGCTTGATACCTACGCCCGCAAACTGGCCGAGAACATGAATAACCGCTATGCCATCGAAGGGCGCGTCCCCTCTGTCCTTGTGGCGGGCGGCAGCAACTTCCCAACCGGGAAAAAGGAAAAGCAAAACGCGGCGCGGCATCGTAATATGGAGGACTGGCAGGACATTCAAGGACTGCTTGATAAAATCCGCAGCACGGGCATGGGCGGGATCAGCGCCGACGACCCGCAGGCCGTCGCAAAGCTGGAAGCCAAACTTGCCGGATTGGAGCAGTCGCAGGAAAACATGAAAGCGGTCAACGCCTACTTCCGCAGGCATAAGACGCTGGACGGCTGTACCGTTTTGCCCCCGGAGCAGATCGAAAAGCTGAAAGCGGATATGGCGCAGTCCTGGCATCTGGACAAGAGCAGGCCGTTCCAGTCCTTTGAGCTATCCAACAACAACGCGGAGATCCACCGCACACGGGAACGAATTGAGGCCTTAAAGAGCCGTGAACAGCAGGGCTACGCCGGATGGGAGTTTGACGGCGGGCGGGTGGAAGCCAATAAGGAAGCCAACCGTCTGCAAATCTTTTTCGACGAGAAGCCGGATGCAGCCGTCCGCGACGAGCTGAAAGCAAACGGTTTCCGATGGGCACCCAGCGCAGGCGCATGGCAGCGGCAGTTAAACAGCAACGCCTACCGCGCCGCAGACCGCATTTCCTGTATTCAGCCCAGCACGGGGGAGCGCCCTACCGAGCTGCAACGCGGAGCGCAGCGGACAGAGCAGGCGCAGGAGCAGCCAAAAGAGCTTATGCCGGATGACTATGTGACAGGAGAAAAGGTTATAACGCCCCGTGGCAGCTTCCATCTGACCGCTATGAGCGTGGAGCAGATGAAGGAGGCTGGATATGGCCTGCACCATACTTCGGAGGACGGCAAATATTACATCATGGGCAACGGCACAGACGCCTTTGCCGTCGCCGTGGAGCAAAAAGAGCCGGAAAACTATCTGAAAGCCGCTGAAATGTCCACCGAGCAAAACTTCAATATGATCGACGGCCGGATCAACAATACCCCCTCTGCGGACGAGCTGGAGGAAAAGGCCAAGCGCGGCGAGGTGATTTCCCTCTCTGCCCTTGCCGCAGCAGTCAAGGCCGAGGACGGCAGGACGCCCCGGCGTGGGAACGACGGCAAAAAGCCCTCTATCCGCGCCCAGCTCCAAGCGGATAAAGCACAGGCAGCCCGGCAGCCCAAAAAGGAAAAAGAGCAGGAAGCCAAACGGAGCGTCCGGCAGGCTTTAGAAATGGAGTAAGCTATGAAAAAGTTTGAAGATGTCGATGTGCTGGATTTTCTGAAAAAGATCATGCAGCAGAACACCGCGTATTATCAGAACGATTTTGACATTGACAAGAGAATCCTTTTGCGGGCGGCACAGAGCAGCAGCCCAGAGGACAAGACCTATCTTTGGATGTCCCGTCCGGCGGGTACGCATTGCCTGCGGGAACGGGAGGTATTCATTAAGGACACGCGAGAGTACAACACCTTCCGCTTCTATGCCGAGCAGACCAGCGATAAAGTGCTTGCCTATGCCGTTGTCCTCTCCGGCGCGGAAAAGGGCAAGGTCACGGGCAGCGTCTTTGAAATGGATTACCGGGAACAGGCGCAAAGGGTGTTTGAAAACGCCCTGCCCGCCCATACGGTCATGCTGCGCTATGAACACGGCAGCCGGGAGCAGCCCGCCAATTACCGTTTGGAATGTTCGGAGGATCGGGAGCTGGGCAAGTTTGAGCTTTTTGAGTATTTCCCCAAAGATACGGACGAGCTGCAAGCCCTTTTGCACCGGGAGCAGCAGAGCCGCCAGCGCCTTGCGCCCGGCGATGTCCGCGCCCATGTCGCGGAGCTGGCCGACGCAAAGGTGCGTGACGAAGCCAGGAGGCTTTTGGACGCTTTCGGGAGGCTGAACGAGCCGAACAGCCCTAACAAAACGCATTTCATGGTGGAGGTTTCCCCGGCCTTTATGCTTCTGGCATCGTCAAAGGAGCAGGGGCGATTGCAGGCGATGCTTCCCTATAAGTCTTTGAGCCTGTCCAGCATGAAGGACAAGCGCGGCGTTTACGCGCTGATCGGCAAGGAAGAAAACCGCAGCCTGCCCCTGCGCAGGCTGCGCCCTTCTGTGCGGGAGCAGCTTAAAGCGCCGCAGCAGCAGAAAACCGCCCCCAAAAAGGCGGCGGCGAAGTCAAAACAAAACGATTTGGAGGTATGAGCATGAGCTATCATTTTACAGTCGAGGAAGAAAATCTGATCTGTATCTACCACAACGCGGACAGACGCAGGACAATGGCGGCAATCTCCGAAGCCCTGCCCCACATGGACGGGGAGATGCAGCGGCTTTCGCAGCAGACCCTTGAAAAGCTGCACAATATGACTGACACGGCCTTTGAGGAAGCGCGGTTTTACATGACGCTCTCCGACGAGGAACAGGGATAACGACAAAGCGGGACGCGGTGGCCATCTTCGGCTGCCGCGTCCCGCGCTTTTTTTATTTGCCCTTTTCGGGCGGTATAAACTCCAACAGATCGCCAATCTCGCACTCCAATACCGTACATATCCTTGCCAGCACATCTATATCCAAACGGCTGATACTGTTATTGCAATAATGATTGATCTGTGACCGCTGCATCTCTGCGCGGTGGCTTAATTTGTTTTTGCTGAGGCCAGCTTCCTTAATCAACTCGTCCAGCTTAATGCGTATCGTCCCATATTCACCCATGCTATCACCTCTATCTTGCCAAACCGTGTCGAAAAACAAAATCCTTTTGGTTGACAAGAATAGTCTATACAAGATAGAATGGATTTATAAGTTCTAACAAGTCTTGTTAGACTTTCTACACATAGGAGTAAACGACGAATGAAAATGAAAATTGACGCAGAAAAGGCGATACAGCAAATCGCCGTAAAAGAGGGCGTGAGCGTTGAGGAAGTCCGCAAGCAAATGAAGCTGGCCATGCTTGCGGGGCTTTGCAGCCAAGACCCCATCGTACAGGCGCGATGGAAGAAGATACCCTGCAAGGGTGAAGTCCCGACGCCGGAAGAATTGATTACCTACCTTGCTACCCATATTGACGCAGACATCAGACCTTTCGCCTAAAGGCGCGGGACGCGACAGCTATCTTCAAGCCGCCGCGTCCCGCGTTTTTTCCTTTGGGATATGTCACGGTTTCAAACCCGATTTTTGAGGGTGCAGGGGAAATCATAAGGGCGGCGCGGTTTCTGCGCCGGGAAGCCTTGTGCCAAGCGGCTTTTTTGCCCCTAAATGGTGACATCAATCCTCTTTTTTGCCGTCGCTTTTGTCGGCTTCGGTGTTCTCCGGCAACGCCGCCGCATCCTCTACAATGTCGGTGACAAGCTGCCGGAAGCTCTCTGCATTTTGAGCTGTGATAACGGGCTTGCCCGTTTCTGCTTCAAGAGCTTGCCGGGCAACTCCCGCAACCTTGCCGCCGCGTCGGGCGACCTTTTGGCTTTCTGAAAAGCCCTGCGGCTTTTCCACTTTGGAAATGTCGGCTGTGGAGGCTTCCGCAAGCATCGTCAAAACAAGCTCCAAGTCGCTCATGTTGTCCCGCAGATTTTCCTTTTTCAAGCCTTTCAACCGCTTGTATTGCCCGGTACTCATGCCAGCCCATGCGCGGGTAATCTCGTCGGTTAGAATGGCATATTCCTTGCCCTTTTCCACACCGCGTTTTTGCCATTCATCGGTCAGCTCGTTTCGGATGCGGATCGCCAAAAGCCGCTGGTGTACCCATTCCTCTGTATAACCCTTTTTCAGATAGGTTTCAAGGGCGCGATCAATAGCCTGTTCGGGATCAATCGTTTCCTCTATGCGCTCCCTGCCGACCATTGCTAACCAAGCCTTGAAAGGCTCTGCTTTAGGCGACGGGATAGACTGAATGATGCGCAAAAGCTGTTCGGTGTCGGCAACATCGGTCAAGCGTTTTTTTCCGTCCGGCGCAGTCATTTTCAACTGTACGATTTTTTCGTACACTTCAACTGCGCCCTCTGCTTTCAACTTTCGCTTTAAGTCGCTCCAATACCGTCGCGGATTGTCTGTATCGGACAGGACTTCGCAGACATCCACAATCGAAAAATACCATTCTTCCTTTTCCGCGTCCCATGCAGTACGGATTTTTTTATCTTCAAAAAGCTGAATATTGTCTTTCAATTCATCCATGATATGTACCTCTCTTTCATCTGTACGATTTTAGCGTACACTTCAATTTGCCAGACGGTGATTGGCATTTTCAAACCCCGCTTTTTCAGTTATCCCGTGCGTGAATGTGCAGACCGCCGATCACAAGGAAGGTCAGCCCGAACACGACCCAGCCCCATACAGGGTCACGCTCCGAAATAAAGTAGGCAAGCAAACCGCCCACCGCCGCGTATATCAGCGTGAGCAGCCCGCCCACAATCCAAAAGCCGACGCTGGTATTTTGCAGCCAGAGCAGCAGCAGAAATACCGCGATGCCGATCACCAAGCACAGCGCCGGATGAATGGGGAGGAATTGATTGCAGCATACCCCGGCGACAATGCCAAGGGCGATGCTGTCAAACAGGATAATGTGACCGAAGAAAAGCCCTATGATGGTGCAAACAAGCCCGATGCCAATACCGATTGCCATAAGTGCGCCCTGCGCTGCCAGCCATCCCATACGATACACCCCTTTCTCTTTACAGCAGGATTTCCATATACCGCTGTACCTTTGGTTTTACTCTCAACTGCTCCGCATACTCCATGAGCTTATGAATGTCCCGGCCTTTGGAAGCGGCATACCGCTTCATCGCCGGATTGACAATCTGAATGTCGCTGCCGCTGCCCCGCAGGATGTCGCACAGCGTCCGTTCCAAGTCGTAAACGCGGATCGGATTGCCTGCGGGCGACGGGATTTCAATAATACCCAGCAAATAGTTTTCCTGCACAGAGCGTTTAACGATCAAGTTTTCCTGCTTCAAGGACGGCGTATTGTACCCCTTTGGAAAGGTCATCGTGTAGCTTGCCGGAGTACGGTCTGAATACCCGTGCAGATAAAGGGCGGTTTCATGCGAGTATATCCCGCGCCCGTACTTGCGCTGCAAGAGGTAAAGTTCATCTTCCCATATATGGCTGCGCACATACAGCCCGCGCCCGAAGCGGTGCAGCTCGCCGCTTTTCACAAGCTCCTGTAATATGCTGCGGTGCAGCCCGGCTTCCGTTACCTGCGCCGATGTGATCGTCCCGTCCTCTGACGCTTCCAGCAGCGCCTTGATGGTTTCCCGTGCGTCCAAGTCATCACCCCCGATACGAAAAACATTTACACATACCATTATACATAAATGATGTGTAATTGTCAATGCGAACATGGGGCTTGTTACAGGGACTTGTCCTGCTCCTGTTCGCGGGTGGGTCGTAGGATGCTGTCGATATTCTGCTTGACGGCATCGTATTCCCGCAGCCGCTTTTTCAGCTTGCCGTACTCGGAATACAGCCCGTCCTTTTCTTCGGTGAGGCGTTTGTAGTCCGCTTTGAGCTTTGCGATGTCCGGCAGCTTCCCGGAAACGCCCGCTGCTTTCAGCGCCTTTGCCGCCGCTTCAAAGAGGATGATTTCGCTCTCATGCCCTCGCAGATACTTTTCCCTGTCGCGGGATTTCCTGTACTCGGCATACAGCGGCCGCAGCTCCTTGTAGGTTTCCATGTTCTTGATAAGCAGCGCCAAATCGGAAAGGCGGTGTTCCGCGTCTTTGAGTGCGGCGGTTGTCTTTTCGCCCGCGTCCTGCAGCTCCGTTATTTTCTGCTCCAAATCCGCGTACTTCGCTATCCCGTTCTTGTCGAGGAATACCATCGTCCGGGCGGCGCGTTTGAGGTTTTCAATCTTTGCCCAGCGTTCATAGCCCGCCGACTGCTGCGCCTTGATGCTGTTTTCAATGTCAATGAGCAGCGACACGCCGCCGCGCTCCGGCTTCGGCGTTTTCAGAATGACCTTGCCCTTGATGCGCTCGGCTATGGCTTCCTCTGTATAGGCTTCGCCAAGGGTCTTTGTGCGGGTGAAACGCTCCTGCCCCGGTGCGCGGAAAGAGATGTATTTGCCGCGCTTAATCTCATAGCCCTCTGCTTCCAGCCGACGCAGGAGATCGTCCATATCTGCCGATAGGGGGATCAGCCTGTCTATGGCGATTTTCAGCTTTGCCTTGTAGCTCGTTCCCTTGCGCTGCGCGTCCCATTCGGCATAGTGCTTGCCGCGCTGTGCGCCGGGAACGACGACGGACAAGCCGTTTTCCGCGCACAGCCTGTCATTGGTGCGCCGGATAAAGCCGTAGCTTTTTCGATTGGAGATGTACTTCTTATGCTCCGCAAAATCCACCGCGCAGAAAATGATGTGGTTGTGGCAATGCCCCTTGTCTATGTGGGTGGCGATGACATACTCATACTTGCCGCCGAGGACTTCATCGGCAAGCCGACGCCCAATCTCATGGGCTTGCTCCGGCGCGATCTCGCCCGGCTCAAAGGCCTGTATCAAGTGGTGGGCAAGGTTGTTGCCCTTGTTCATCGCCCGCTGCCGCGTTTTGTCAAACTCTATATCTGCCGTTTCAATCCCGCAGCCGAATGAGGACACATAGAGCTTTTCATCGGTCTTTGCCGGGTTTGTGATATAGTCGAGGGCTTTCTTTAGGGTGCTTTTAATAGGATGGATCTTTGTGATTGCCATATCTGTGCAAGCACCCCCTTTATGTCCTCAATATCCTGCGCATAGACTGTCCCTGTCGCATTGACGCGCCGGGCGATCTGGTTGATATTCGTGCCGATTTTTTGCAGCTCGGCGGTCATCGCCTTTACATCACTGTAATCCAGCCGTATCACATAGCCGTCTATGAGCATTTTCCGGGCGTAGGTGGAGAAGCAGCGCGTCCCCATCTGCCGCATTTTCTTCTCTATCATTGCCCGTTCCTCTGCCGTCACGGGGACGCGCAGCACAATATTTCGCGTCCTGTTCGCCATTCGTTCACCGTCCTTTCTGTCCTCTGGGTAAGGGTTTGGGAAACTCCCAACAAGCAAAATGCAAGGCGCTCCGGCGCGGCATTTTCGGGAGTGTGGCTACACTCCCTATGCTTGCTGCGGTATCTCTACTCTCACTACTACTACGGTGGACGCTCCCCATTTTGCCAAAGGGAAACGGACTTTTTCAAGAAAAAATGCGCCCCGCAAAATGCGGGACGCACCATTGTCTGTGAAGTTATGTATCGCTGCTATTGCGCGGCTGTTCTTCCTGCCGGTTTACCATCTGCGCGGCGGCGTGGCGGCTATGGACGCCCAGCTTGCGGTAGATACTTTTGGTGTGATCTTTTACGGTATTCTCTGAAATGAACAGCATTTGGGCAATATCGACATTGCTGTGTCCGCAGCCGATCAAGTCCAGCACCTCGCGCTCCCGTTTCGTCAGCAGGGCAAGCGGCGAGGAAACGGGCGGTGCAGCGGCAACCGTCGCTGCTCTGCTTCCCGCTTCGGCGCGGACCGAAGCATCCGGCAAAGGCGCAGCCGCTTGTTCTGCGGCAAGTACAGGGACAGCGGCTTCCCCGTCCGGGGCATCTGCAAACCGTCTGCGCATCGCGTAAATCAGATAAGGCTCAACCAAAATGAAGATAAAAGCCAAGACGACCACAATCACGAGATAGGTCAGATTGAGAAGCACAGCCTGTGAACGGAAAGTCTCAACGAGTACCGACTGGACAATGACCGCCAGCATGGCAAGGAAAATAATGCCCGGGGCAATAAACTTGCTGGGATATTGCTTTGCCAGAAGTACGCCGAACAGCGGGACAAGCAAACAGGCCGTCATGCCCGCACCGATCAGCGCACAGGCGACGAGTGCCAGCCCCGGCTGGTAATTGGAAACATAAAGCAGGACATAACCGACTACGGCAATGCCGATGACATAGGGCATCATTTGCAGCGGATGATGACGGGTGAGCTTATGCAGCGAGTATACGGCAAGGGTGCAGACGGCGCAGCTCATATACGCCACAAAAACGCCATGCTCAAACTGCGCGGCAACGGCGGGGCCGATCACGCCAAGCAGCATGGATAGGAACGAAAGTAAAAATACGCCCGTAAAAAACCGCTTCGGCGCGATCAGCCCATCCTCTTTTTTGACAAATCTTGGACAGCTTTTGGTCGGCATTTTGCAGAAGAAAACGAGCAGGAGCGCAAGCATGATAACTGTGAGAATGCGAAAGGATGCAAAGTCGATCTTAACAAAATCATTCTGCACGACGGCAACGACCGCATAGCCAAACGGGTACGCCAGCAGCAGGTGTCGCATGGCGCTGTTTTCCGAAAAGAAATATACCATCGTGGCCGTTTCAAAGCCGATCATAAAGCAGCAGCAAAAGCATTGTATGTAGATAAGCGCCGTCAAAGCGCCCGCATCCAACGAGAGAAACAGCCCTAACGCCGTCAAAAGGGCAATGGCCGTAGAAGCCCTTGACAGGCGAATCACCCATTGTGGCAGGAGGCACATGACGATGAGCGAGCCGACATAACCCGCGACGATCAGCAGGGTAATGTTATCTGTCGAAACGGGAAGTGGTGTTCTGCCATCGATGTTGAGCGAGGGGCCGATGAAGTAGATAAAGCCCATCTGCCAAATGCAGAACATGACAAAGCAAAGAAGCTGCCAGATCGGAACCTCCCTGCGGCTGTTTTGATTTTCAATCAGTATCGGATGCTGCATAGCCGGGTTTACCCCCTCTCTCTAATAATTTTCCGAAAATCCTCCCTGCAAATCCGTTATCCCCCCGTATTTTTTTCAAAAATCCCCCGTTTTAGGGGGGCGTTTTCGCAAAAATCCCCCATTCGTGGGATATGAAAATGCCATCTCTTTCCGTATACTTATGGTGGTGATACGGGCAATGGCGATCACAAAACGGGCATCACCGTTACGGGAGTGAAAATAACCCAAAATAGTATAGCATAAAACGGCTGTTTTTTCAATAGTATTTTTGCCTTACTTTTCGGATTTACAAAAAAGTAACAACTGTCCCCGGCGACAGAAATGCGAAGGAACGGAGGTGCAAAATGCGACAATTCTATGAGCAAGTCCGGGTGGAAGAAATACAGATGCGTTTCTATGCAGAGTGTCCGAACTGCGGCAAACGGAAATATGCGGGCAAGCTGCCCCTGCTGTGCAGGAACAAGGAAATGCTCCCGCAGTTTCGGAGTGGAAAAGCAGGCAAGTTAAGGCAGAAAGCGTATAACAAAAGCATGGTAGCTGCTGTCCAGTATTTAGCAAGACTTTTCAATCTGTGCCGTGGTTGTGGCAAGTGGGTCTGTGATGATTGCTATGACAGCAACAGCGACTGCGGTATTTGCCGGGAATGTGAAACGCATAAGAAGCTGGAAAGTAATTAGGGACAGCCTGTAAAACAGGCGCACAGTCAGCAAACTAAAAATGAGCGCGAGCAAAGGGATATATCCCTTTGGTTGTATCGTAGATACAACCAAATACCCTTTATTCGCCCGCCGATTTTAGACGCAGGCTGACGAAAGGCGGTGATGTGTGAATGGGATATGTGGATTTTACTCCCCTGTGAAGGGAGGACAGAGCGCTGTCAAACACAAACGACAAACCCGCATCCAATCCGAAGGTTGGCGATCTTTATATGAGCATCGCCCGTCTGACGGGCGGCTGCCCCGAAGCGATATAGGAGCGCCACATTGCTCTTGAATTGTTTGAGGCCATCGGTGAAGTCTACTATGACCGCTGGCTGGAAACCGGGGAAATACTGCCGGAGGCGCTGGAAGATTGTATAGAAGCCAAGCAGCACCGGGACGCCGCCGAACGGTTTGACGCGGAGTTTAAGCAGAAACAAGAAGCAAAGTTAGAAAGGGAGGGTACATAGCATGGCGTTATTCGACAAGCTCAACCAAGTGGCAAAGAACATCGGGGATAAAACCAGCGATGCCATTGAAACGACCAAGCTGGGCAACAAAATCAATGCGGAGAAAGCCGCTGCCGCCGAGGACTTAAAGAAAATAGGCGAGCATTACTATAACCTGTTCGCCGCTGGCGGCGAAGCAGCGCCGGAGGTTTTGGAGTTCTGCCAGAGCGCAAAGGCGCATTATGACGCCGCCGCCGAAGCGCAGGCCGAGATCGAGCGCATCAAGGCAGAGAACGAAGCGGAAAAGGCCGTTGCCGCCCCTGCTGCCGCTGCCCCTGCCGGGATCGTCTGTCCGTCCTGCGGTACGGCCAACGGCGCGGGGACAAAGTTCTGCCAGAATTGTGGCATGAAGCTGGAAGCGCCCGCCGAGCCGCAGGAGCGCAAATGCCCCGGCTGCGGCGCTGCCGTCGCTCCCGGCGTGAAGTTCTGCTCCGAATGTGGGCAGAGAATGGAGGAATAGCGTATGGGATTTTTAGAAAGAGCCATCCGGCGCGGCGTGAGCCAGGGCGTGGGAAACGCCGTAGGCAAGGCGATCCAGCAGGCGGTTGAGCCAAAGGCCACCGAGCTTGCGAACAAGGCCGCCGAGCAGATCGATGCGGCGGCGCAGACCACCGCCCAACAGACACAGCAGACGGCACAGGCGGCAAGCGGATTGGAAGGGGCGTTTTTCAACTTGCAGCGTTCTGTGGAGGGCCATGCGACAGAAGCGGCCAAGAACATGAAGGTATGCCCGAATTGCAGCAAACCCACCACCGCAGACAAGAAGTTTTGCCCCGACTGCGGCGCGAAGCTGCCGGAGGAAACCGTCGCACAGGGCGCAGTCTGCACCGCTTGCGGCAAACAGAACACGGTCGGCACAAAGTTCTGCTCCGACTGCGGCACAAAGCTCCCCGCCGCTGTGCAGGAAGAACAGGCGGCACAGGCAAAGGACGCCGCTGTGATGGCAGAGTGGGAGGTCAAGCTGCCGCAATATCCCAAGTGGAACTGCGGCGGTATGGATTTCTACATAGAGGAATACGACCCCGGCTGTTATCAGTTTTCCGCACGGTTTCAAAGCGACGCCGCCGCAAGAGAGGCCGTCAAGCAGTACCGTATACTCTTGCAGGAAAACGGCTTCCGGCCTGCCGGACAGTTCCCGGATGTAGAGCAGCTTTTCAAGAAGATCGGGGACGCCTGCTACAATGTGGACACCGAGCATTGCTTTGACGGCGACGGCGACTGCCCGACCATCGGCTTTTGCATCCGCGAACCCTACGGCGGCTTTGATTATGTCAAGCCGGAGCCGAAGAAAAAGACAGGTCTGAAAGACTTGTTCGGATTGTGAGGTGGTGCGGATTGAGAAAATGGTTTGCAATACTGCTCTCCCTGCTTATGCTCTTTTCCCTTGCCGCCTGCGGTGAGGACAGCGGCGGCGGTGGAGGCGGCAGTGGCGGCACGGAACCCCCGGAGGGCTATGACGCGGAATATACCGTCTATGTCAACGGCTCTGACGAATGGACCCCCTTTTCCGGCAAATCCGGCGTAAGTTTCGTCCTTTCCAACGATAAGGGTATTTCTGCTTCCGATGACGGAGCAAAAATCAGCTTTACGGGCAAGCAGGTGAGCGAAACGGTTATTACTGCTGTGTTTGACGGCATGGAGCGAAAAGCCCTTGTCCGGGTGCGTGCGATGGAAATATCGTATATTCCTGTCCGTTATGTTCCACTAAATGATTTTCTTATCGAGTATACCGAGGGTTACGGTAACGATATTACTTTAGGTGTTATTGGTAACGAGTTTGTTCGATTTGGAGAAGAAACATATCCCTGTCATTATATTTGTGGATCTGATAGCAGCAAACGGTATTATGATGACGGAAGCGGTTGGCAATATGATGAAAATTACCACGAAAAAGATGACGGTGATGGTCTTGCTCTAATTGAAAACACGCGCAGGAGTGCCGAAGATTATTACAATCAAGGAAGTTTGGTTTCCGGGCTTGCAATGTTTGATAACTACTTTTATTCTTCCAGTTTTAGTTCTGCCGGACAGTCAATTTCTGAAAGTTATGTGGGAACGGAAGTGATTGCAAACATCGAATGTTGGGTATATGAGTGCAGAAATGTTCGGCAAGGCGGCACATATAAGTTTTGGGTAAATCCAGACAACGGTCATTGTTTGAAATTTCTCGCGGACAACGATTTAAAATGGGAAGTTAAGGAAATCAATTTAGAGTTAACTGAATGGCCTCAAGAGTGGGGCATTAAATGAAACAGGAGGACACCACGATGAAAAAAATATTTGCATTACTTATCGCTTTAATGATGGTACTCGCCCTTGCCGCCTGCGGCGGTAATGACACCCCAGATCCTTCGGGCAGCAACACTCCCAGTTCTTCGCAGCAGCAACCGAACAACACGGACAATTCCGACAATAATCAACCATCATCTGGTAATGATGATGGCGAAACCACGAAAGGACACACGCAAGACGAATTAAAAGCTATGGTGGGCGATAATATTCCGTGGATGTCGGAAACCATGAAGAATAATGGCGAAATCAGCAAAGTATACGCAAGCAGTATTATGGAAAACGGCAGTAAATGGCTCGAATGGCATATATTTGCCGTTGATAGTAACGGTGTATGCGTTGATGATGACTGGGCATTTGTTTATAGCAGCGAAGATGAAGCTGCACAATTTGGAGAAACCAAGAAAGCAAATGATCTAAACACAGAAGTCAGAATAGAAGGCTATGCCGTTTTCTATAAGCTGGTTGGAGAAAGCTATGCAGGAATGACAGCTGATGAAATAAAGGACAGTACAGGTAAAGAATATACTGTTGTCTTTGAAAAATAATTTGATTGACCATCAGAATGTTGTTTTATTAAAAATGGAGGTACAACAATGAAAAAGATTTTCGTATTTTTACTGGCTATGACAATGCTCTTTTCTCTTGCCGCCTGCGGCGGTAATGAGGAAACCCCGTCCGGCAGCGAGGACAACACGCCGAGCAACAGCGAGCAGCAGTCTGATAAAACGGTTGAAGTAGGCAGTTTGCTTACACTCAAACTCGGCGTATCCATTCCAGAACCAGAAATAGAATACAGCATCACCGATGATGCAAGTGATTTCTTTAACATGAGCTGGAACTATGACACGATAACATATGACCAAGTTCGCAATTATGCGAAACGAGTGGAGGCAGCAGGATTTTCCAATACTGGAACATACGATGATAAGGAAGCAAACGAATATATGTATCAAGGTACAAGAGACAACATCAATATTCGAGTGGACATGAGTGGTGTGTGGGTTGAAATAGCAAACTGACGCAATCCGCAATTATGATGCAATGGCATCCACAAAGGGCAGTTGGAAATAACTGTCTTTCGGCACGAGAGGAGAAATGCAATGAGAAGAACGATTACGCTTTTACTTGCCCTGTTGTTGTCGCTCTCCCTTGCCGCCTGCGGCGGTGGGGACGAAGAAGCGCCGTCTGGCAGCGATAATCCCAGCACAAGCCAGCAGGAACAGGAAAACCCCGATAGCAGCGCCCCGGCTGAAAGCGGTGCGCCCGACAATACGGCTGCACCCGGCAGCGACGCCGAAACGGTAGAGGGCTTTTTGAAAATCCACGGCTGGACGGAGGATGACATCAAGCCGGCGCATTTTGTTTCCTTTGGCGAACTGGAAATGGACGGCTCTACCCCGGCAGGCGAATCTGGCAGCATGGGCTACATCACCATTTCCGTAGATAAGGACGCAACGACCCAAGAGGACATCAACGCATGGTTTGAACAGCTTTACACTAAAATGGCGGCACAATCCGCAGACGGCAAGCTGTATAAAAACTTTGCGTTGTCAGCAGAGGCGCCTTCCTTGAAAGAATTGACGGAGGGCGCACTTTGGGAGGATTATCCGGGCATCACCTGCTACTACTCCTGCAAGCTGGATATTGGAGAAGTAAAGCTGTTTATTGCTGCAAGCTACAAAGTTGACGAGGGCGCTTATAAAATCAGCATCGGCGTCAAATAAGAAACCCTACACACCCGCGCACGGGCGGTCAGCAGACCGCTAACCGCCCAACTCTCAAAAGGAGGAATGAGGCTATATGAAAAAATTACTTACACTTGCACTTGCCCTTATGCTTGTGCTTTCCCTTGCGGCCTGCGGCGGCGGGGGCGGCGAACAAAGCGACGACCCGCTGACGCGGGACGACGGCGGCACACAGCAGACACAGGGCGGCACGGAAAACTCCGGCGACACCGCCCCGGACATCGACTTCGGCTCGATTATGGCCGGAAACGGCGGGACAGACACCGTTTGGGGGCAGCAGGACGCGGCCACCCGGCAGGCCATTCTTGACGCAGCAAAGGAGGATGGCTATGATGCGTCCTTCGGCGCTGACGGCAGCCTGACCATCAAAGACCCGGAAAGCGGCGAAACCTATGTGCAAAAGCCGGACGGCACATGGACATATCAGGATGCAGAGGGCGGCGAAGCGCAGCTCGGCGGCAACTGGCCGGACAACGAATATACCAAGCTCGTGCCGAAACCGGATTTCACACTGATGGGCGCAAGTGTTGACAGCGATGGATTTACCGTAACTTTTACGGACGCAACGCTGGAGCAAATGCGCGACTATGCGGAAAAGGTCAAAGCAAAGGGATTTACCATTGATCCCGAAAGCGAGGAGCAGGAAGTAATGGGCATGGTGATCTTTACTTATGCCGCTTCAAACGCAGACGGATACCGCATTGAAATCGTCTCGGCAGCCGGAACAAGCGGCATAACCATCACCGCGCCGTGACCGAAAGGAGGACGAGATGAAAAAGATATTGGCACTTCTGCTTGCCCTTATGCTGGCGCTCTCCCTTGCCGCCTGCGGCGGTAATGACGACCCCGACCCGTCCGGCAGCGGAACGGGTCAGCAGGGATCGGAGCAGACCGGGCAGCCGTCAAACAGCGGCGAACAATCGAATGATCCGAATGGAGAGATCGACGCTGAAAAATGGCTGGACTATCTGACCGATACCTACGAACTGACCTTTACACAAAACGACCGTGAATATTGGGGCGACTATTGCCCGGCTTCTATCACGGAGGACGACACCGACGAGGCAAAGACAAGCGTTTTCAAGTTTGAGGATATGCCGATGGATATGCAGAATGTCCTTGTGGGGCAGATGTTCACGGCATCGGCTGCGCTCTCCGGCAACAATAACCTTGACCCCGCTTCCGGCGCAGCCATCGGGGAGGCAAACGATCTGTATTTCTACGGCGACAGCGACCCATCCCCCACAAAGGCGTGGAATTATACTTACAATAACGCACAGTACAACATTTCCATCGCTTTGAGTTCCAGCAAAAAGGTGGAAATGACCGTCACCGCCTATAAGGGCGACCCCGCCGAAAGCGGCGAAACCCCCGTTGCAGCGGGCAGCTTTGAGGGTCCATTTGACGACAAGTGGCCGGACAGCGTGTGGACGCGCCTTGTTCCCAAGCCGGAGTTTTCGGAAAAAAGCAATGAAGAATCCTATTCGGCGGAAGCTCTTGTCAACGGATTCGGCGCTGCATATACCGGTGTAACCATAGACGAGGCCAAGGAGTATGTAAAGGCTGTGCAGGCTGCGGGATTTGACCAGTCCATCACGGAGAACGAGAACGGTGGACTCTACTATTACATGGCCTTTAACGAGGATCATGTCAAATTTGAACTCAATCTGAACCCCATACTCGGAACCTCGATTCTTATGAAATAACCATAAAAAAGGAGGACAGCACAATGAAAAAGATTTTAGCTTTACTGCTCGCCATGATGATGGTGCTTGCCCTTGCCGCCTGCGGCGGCAATGAGGAAAACCCGTCCGGCAGCGGCAGCAACACGCAAGGCAGCAGCGAACAGGACAAAACCCCGACAGACGGTGCGGGGCTGACAGCCGAGCAGCAGGCATTGATCGACAGCTTTGGAAAGACCACCGAAGAACTTACAATAGTGGCCTATAAAGAGAGCGAGAAGTTTGTCAGTTACTTTGTTTTCATCGAGTCGGAAGATGAATTGCCGGAACAAAAATTGTATCGCTTATATAAAAGCGAAGAATGGTATAGGGACATCGCTTATAACGATGATGGGGAATGTATTTTTGACGAGGATAGACATTCCGATGATTTGAGATGGATTTTGCTGGACAAATCGGATTATCCGTTTAAAATCAATCTGGCATCGTCTTATCAGAGTAACCGCGACAAAGTTGTTGAAGCCGGATATACCCTTGTAGAATAGTTTGTAACTTCCAAACGGGCGGCCGGCAGACCGTCAGCCGCCCATAACGAAATATGAACAGGAGGACAGCACAATGAAAAAGATTTTAGCTTTACTGCTCGCCATGATGATGGTGCTTGCCCTTGCCGCCTGCGGCGGCAATGAGGAAAACCCGTCCGGCAGCGGCACGACCGACCCCGGCACAAGCCAACAGGAACAGCCGGGCAACGGCGAAATAGAGGGACTTGCTGAAATGGCAGAGCAAATCAATCTTCCCGGACTGACAGCTCCCGCCAACAGCTCCATCTATGAAGATTGGACGAATTTAGATAACAATAAAATTTGCTTTGTCAAGAATGGAGAATACACCGAGAGCGAACACGATGATTTCATCAAGCAAGTGTGGGATTTAACAAAACAGCTTTCGTCCGATGGGAATTATGATGCTACTGAGGTAGAAGCTGCGGTTTACAGCATTGATGAAACCTACTCTGATCTGGCAGACCACCCGGACTATCAATCGGAGAAAGAGGGAGAACTCGTCAAAAACTATCGGATCAAATGGTATTTCACCTACAACGACCGTGTCATTGAGGTGGTGGTCAACAGCGGATTTGCGGACAGAATTGAAATAAGCACCGCTGACAGAGGCACGCTAAAACAGTAAAGACACGAAACGGCGGCTGGCAGACCGTCAGCCGCCTACCCTAAAGAGAGAGGTGGATATATGGCAAAGTTTTGCACGGGCTGCGGCAAAGAGATAGCCGATGGCGTAGCGTTCTGTACCGAGTGCGGGACGAAAGCCCCGGCAGATACGCCGCAGGAAGCCCCGCAGCCCTATACCCCGCCTGTCCAGCAGACAGCCCCATCCCCGGCGGCGATTGCCACAGCAGCCCCGCCCCGCGCGGCGGCTGTCCCCGCCGAAGCCCCGCCCGCAGGGAGAAACGGCATCGTCGGCACAGGCTGGTTTTTCGGCATGATGCTCCTGTTCGCCATCCCGGTCATCGGCTGGCTGGTCTGTCTGATCACCGCCTTTGCGTCGAAGAACGAGAGCAAGAAGCACTTTGCGCGGGCGATGCTGATTTGGCTTATCATCGGCCTTGTCCTTGCCGTCGTGGGCTACTTCGTGTTTCGCTGGCTGGGCGGCGCGATCACCGACTACATAAACGCCGAGTTCGGCGGGCAGTTTGGCGATTTACAGGAGCTATTGGAGCAGTTCAAACAGTTTGAAAGCGGCGGGCTGATCCCGCCAATGGAATAGGAGGTTACAGTATGGCATTTTGCGGAAAATGCGGCACCAAAATTGAGGACGGGGCAAAGTTCTGCCCCGCTTGCGGCGCGGAAGCGCAGATCCCCGGAGAAAACGCCCAACCACAGGGCGACTACGGCGCGAAGCTGCAATCCTTAAACAACACCGCCGACGAAACGGCGCAGTTTGACGCCGGGGACATCCAACAGAATAAGGTCATGGCGATTTTGGCTTATATCGGCATCCTTGTCCTTATTCCGCTGTTCGCGGCAAAGGGCAGTCGTTTTGCCCGGTATCACACCAACCAGGGTCTTGTGCTTTGCATCGCGGAAATCGCGTACAGCATCGTTTACGGTATTTTAAGCAGTATTATCCTTGCAATCTCGTGGAGGCTTTATTCCCTTGTGAGCATCATCGGACTTATCGGCCTTGTGTTCCTTGTGCTGGCGGTCATTGGCATTATCAACGCGGCGAATGGACGGGCAAAGGAATTGCCTGTCATCGGCAAGATTAAACTTTTGAAGTAGAACCGCACAGGCACATATCAACAGGGACGCAGGCACAAATTGTCTGCGTCCTTTATTTTACAGCATACTATGCGGCTTGCCGCAGGGCATTTTTAGGGAGGGATCAGAATGGCATGGAAAAAATTGAATAGAGCAGCCTGCGGGCGATTTTGCGATTTTCAAAATGTCGTTCTGTCCCTTTAGGCTGGCATAGCAGCAAAAGGCAAATAACTACCAATCCACAGTTTTATCCAACAAGCGCAGAGAACCCCTTTTATGGGCGTGGCTCTGCGCTTGTTTTATATGTGCAAGATGTCATATTAGATTAAACAGACACTATCATCCCATTTGGAGGGTGGGATGCCGTTCACCCCCTGCCTTGCCCAATTTCACGCTGGTTGATTTTGGACAAGGAGGTACGGCGCATGGAACGCTCCTAAAAAACATTTTGGCTGTCGCCTGCCCGGTTTGGAAGATCGGGCATCGGCTACCGTAGTAGTGGCGAAAGGGGAGGACAAGTATCACCCGCCTTTGCGGACGCGAAGGGAGGTGAGAACATGAAGCCTCATTCGCACGAAGAACATATCCGGCACACCTTTGATGCGTTCTGCAAGAAGGTACTGCGGAATGAAGCGCGGGACTACCTCGACGAAATGGCGCGGAGAAGAAACAGGGAAACAACCTTTTCCGATCTGCCCGTGGAAGCGATGGAACAGCTTGCCGTCTACGACAGCTATTTTACGGAGGACAAGACCTTCTGCGTTCTGAATTACTCGATCTACATCGACCATGACGAGCTTGCGGAAGCGATTGCCAATCTGCCGGACGAGAAGCGGGATATTATTCTGTTATCGTACTTTTTGGAACTGTCGGACAACGAGATTGCCAAGCTGCTGAACATGGTACGCAGTTCCGTTGCTTATCGCCGGACAAACACTTTGAAGCTGCTGAAAAAGCTGATGGGAGGGGATGCAAATGACGGATAGACACACGAAATCGCGGCTGCTGCCTTTCCCTGTGATAGAGAAAGCAGCGGGCGGCGACATCGAAGCCATCCATGCGGTGCTGAAACACTATGAGGGATATATTGCTGTGCTGTCCACCCGGACGATGTATGACGAGTGCGGCAACTCTCATGCCTGTGTTGACGAGGAAATGCGCCGCAGGCTGGAAACCAAACTCATTACCAAGATACTCACCTTTCGGGTAAATTGACCCGCCAGCCGGGGCTGCATTTCCCCCTTTCTGCTTGCTCCGGCTGAAAGCACCCTTACAAAAATGCCCGCAAGATAACGGCGGCTGCATCATAACAGCACAAAGGACACATCCCTTTTGCGCCGAGCCGTGCGGCGGGTGCGCCAAGACGCCTATCCGGGAGGACAGGCCGAGCGACAACCACCCGCACCGTAAAGCAGGCATGGCAGCTTGCGGGCAACGACGCGCAAAAGGCACAATGGTACTCCCTTGCAGCCACAGTCCGAGCGTTAAAAGCGTCGCAGGCAATGGGCAGGGCTTCGGCAGACCGCCGGAGGGGTGAAACTCCCGTGGAGCTGCGCCAGCAGCCGTCCTTTTTGCTTTTATTTTTCTGTAACAATCCAATCCCAAGAAAGGGGGATTTATTTCTATGGACACATTATTAAACAAGAAATCAACCGCCCCCGTGGTACGCGAGTACAAGATCGGGGACATGACATATATCGTAAAGGCCGTGGTAAAGAACGGCGCGAAGGAGGACGCCGCGACAAAGGTACGCCGTCTGATTAGGAATGATTTACAGAGGGCAAAAAGTTTCAGATAATTTTGCGCCCCGCCTACTGACGGCCAACAGGTTCTATGGTATAATAATAGTAACCTGTTTGTCCGGCTGCCGGAATGGAGGTAACATGAATAAGCAGCCAGACAAGATGACCGCATACTACTATCGTGCGGCGCATAAACAAACAGATTTGTACCTTGACAATCAAATGCACCAGCTTCTTGCCCATGCAGCGCAAAGCGGCACAGATGCCTATTTGCTTTTTGCGGATAACGGGTACAGCGGCTTAAACCTTGACCGACCCGCCATGACGCAGATGCAGATGGCAATGGCACAGGGATTGATTGGGAAGATCGTAGTCAAAGACATTTCCCGTCTTGCCCGCGACACCGCAGCCTTCTTAACCTTTGCGGAGGACGCAGAACGCCTTTTAGTGGAGTTGGAAACCGTGAACGGTGAAAATCTCCTTGAAGTGCTGAACGAAACAAGGACGCTGTATGCTGCTTTGGAAGCTGCCTACGCCGCCGGGAAAGGCGGTGAGCGCAGATGAAAAGCAGCATTTCTTTTCAGAGCATACAGCCGCAAAGCACTTTGAGCAGCGAGCTTCGCAGCGTGATCCGTGACAATGTTCTGCAATTCTATATGCGGGGACAAAAGCAGGATGCGCAGGAGGAAGGGATTACCGCCCTGTATGAGCGTCTTTCGCAGGAAGATAAGCTGGAAGGTGAAAGCAACAGCATAGCCAACCAGAAGAAGATTTTGGAACGCTACTGCAAAGAACACGGCTACACGGCGTTCCGGCACTACGACGAGGACGACGGGTATTCCGGGACGAACTTCAACCGCCCTGGCTTCCAGCGGATGCTTGCCGACATCAAGGAGGGCAAGATCAAGCGCGTCATCGTAAAGGACATGAGCCGCTTCGGGCGCGACTATCTGCAAGTGGGGATGTATACGGATGTTCTCTTTCCCGACTTCGGCGTTCACTTTATCGCCGTCAACGACGGCGTAGACAGCACACGGGGCGAGAACGAGTTTACCGCAATCCGCAATGTGTTTAACGAGATGTACGCACGGGACACCAGCAAGAAAATCCGTGCCACATGGCAGACCAAGGGTAAATCCGGCGAGCGTCTTTGCACAAACGCGCCCTACGGGTATATGAAAGACCCGGAGGACAAAAAGAAGTGGATCGTGGACGAGGAAGCCGCCGCCATTGTGCAAAAGGTGTTCTCTCTCTGCATTGACGGATTGGGGCCGACACAGATCGCACGGTGGTTGAAGGAGCATGAAATCCTCTGCCCGTCCGCTTACTGGAAGTCCAAGGGCATCAAGACGCCCACCAAGCCGCCGAAAAACCCTTACGGCTGGACGACCGAAACCGTTTCCTTTATGTTGGAGCGCGTTGAGTATTTAGGGCATACGGTAAACTTTAAGACCACCAAGCAGTCCTACAAGAGCAAGAAAATCCTGCGGAATGACCCGGAGAACTGGGCGATCTTTGAGAACACGCAGCCGCCGATTATCGAAGAAAGCGTGTTCCTCATTGTTCAGAATATCCGCAAGTCCCGCCGCCGTCCTACGAGGATGGGCGATATGGGAATGTTCTCCGGCCTTTTGTTCTGTGCCGACTGCGGGAATAAGATGTACCAATGCCGCACCAATGAAAAGCCGGGAAACGCCTACTTTCTGTGTGCGACCTACCGCAAAGACCGCAGCCTTTGTACGACCCACAGCATCCGCAATGTTATCCTGCATGAAATCGTGCTGAACAATCTCCGGGAAGCCATACAGTATGTGACGGAGCATGAAGCCGAGTTTATACAGGAGGCGGCAGACCACAGCCTGCGGGATCGGGACGCGGAGTTTGCAAGGAAGCGCGAGGCCTATGCAAAGGCCGAGCAGCGGATCGCGGAGCTTGACCGCATCATCTCCCGTCTGTATGAGGACAATGTAATGGGCAAGCTGTCTGACGAAAGGTTTGTGAAGATGTCCCATGACTACGAGTTGGAACAGAGCAACCTTAAATCTATGGCAGATGTCTTGCGCAAGGAGCTGAAACAGCAGGAGCAGCAAAAAACCAATGTCAAGGCCTTTATCGCTGTCGTGAAGAAATACACGGATATGCGGGAGCTTGACGCAACGCTTCTGCGGGAGTTCATTGACCGCATCGAGGTGTCACAGGCTGACAGGGCGACCAAGCGGCAGAGCATCACGATTGTCTATAACTTCATCGGTGCATTTGACTTCTCGCGGGCTATCGAAGAAGCCCGCAATACAACGAAAAAACAGCAAAGAACGGCATAGCCGTCCAGCTATACCGTTCCTTGCTAAAATGTTTTCTTAATTCAGAGGGCTTAAGTCCAGGTATTTTTTCCGGCGGTGATCGGAAGAGCCATACCGATTGCCAGAGCTGCTACGGTGCAGACAAGACCTACAACGGTTGCTTTCCAGCCGGAAAGGTTGAATTTCTTCTGCAGTACGCCAAATACCATAGCGAATAAGATAAAAAGCAGGGAAATGGTACCGGCAGCACCGTTCGGCCTGGCAGCCTCGGAAAGCTGTACCTGTCCGTCAACGGTTGTAAATGCGTTGAAGGTTCCGGCTACCATATCGGCGAATGCTGCGATAACCAGCAGGGTGAATAGCCAGCAGAACAGCAGGAAAAGCTTTCTGCCGAGTTTACCGATGTACTTTTCGATCAGCAGACCGATGGATTTGCCGTCGTTTTTGACGCTGGCATACAAAGCACCGAAGTCAGTAACAGCACCGAAGAAGATGCCGCCAAGAAGTACCCACAGAAGAACCGGGAGCCAGCCGAATGCAGCGGCCTGAATTGCACCGGTGACAGGGCCTGCGCCTGCGATGGATGAAAACTGGTGACAGAAGACGGTAAAGCCTTTTGTCGGAACGTAGTCCTGCCCGTCCTCGTGGGCCTGGGCGGGTGTTTTGGCAGCAGGGTCGATGCCCCATTTGTTTGCGAGCCAGCGGCCATACAGCAGATAAGCGGCTGCAAGGCATACGGCTGCGATTAAAACGATTGCAAGTGTGTTCATGAGATAGGGTCCTCTCTTTCGTTAGAATGCTCAACATGGCAGTGCGTGGGCGACCTGCCCGGAGTTTTTCTGCAGGGGGATAGAATTTGTTCGGGCGCGGTGAATATCGGACAGCCCGAATTCGTTTTCCTGTCGCTGCAACAAAAAAAGCCTTCGTCTTTATCCCTTTCGGGGAATAGAAGACGAAGGCATATAAACTCCGCGTTACCACTTCTTTTGCTGCCAAAAGCAGCCTCTCGGTCACAGCTCCCGGCATTTGATCCGGTCAATGTGCTCCCCTGTAACGGAGGGACTCCGGTTCTGACTACTGGAAAAACGTTCACCAGAACTGCTGACAGGCGAGGGCATTTGGAACCTGTTGCCACCTTCCATCAATGGCGGCTCTCTGGAAACAGATTAACTCTAAATGTCATGTCCTGCTCACTGCATTTGCATGTTGAATTGTTGCCATTCTAGTTCCGGGGAAAAAAAATGTCAATGCGTAATCTGGAATTTTGGAAGTTTGTATAGGAAGAAAATGTTTTAGTTTTAAAATTTGTATAAAATTTTAACGATGCAAAGCGCTAGTATGGTACCACGGGATACTGATAGCAGAAGAGAATGGGTTCCTGAGTACGGCACATGAAAAATAGAAACTTTTGCAAAAAGATTTTTGAAACAAAACAAGCGGCTTCCGAATCCTCGGAAACCGCTTGTTTACTGGCTTTTTAGAAGAGCGACAGACGGGGCTCGAACCCGCGACCTCCACCTTGGCAAGGTGGCGTACTACCAACTGTACTACTGTCGCATTTCATCTCTCGCTGATGTATCTCAGCGACGAAATTTATAATAACACAG
>CDYL01024042.1_pt1 | contig 40492 bp, 34 predicted proteins | sample 557761 | NCBI WGS metagenome assembly CDYL01 (sample SAMEA3182104, study PRJEB8094) | gut metagenome | biome: human; feature: gut; material: Stool; isolation source: human stools | place: Canada | collected 2013-02-12 | reverse complement strand
GTCTTATTCTTAGGATCGACTTTCAGCCCTTCTTCTAATGTAGCTACATATTCAGCAGTCTTCTTTTGTGCATCTAAAGCCAAAGCTTTACGAGCATACGCATTTCCTATATTAAATTTTTTCTGAATAGCAATATCGAAAAAGGTCACGGCTTCCGCATACTTTTTCACTTCGTCTGCTGCTATACCACAATAGTAAGCTGTTGCAGAATCTTGATTATTAGTCTGTTTCAGATATTCGCTGAACTTCGCATACGCTACTGGATAATTTTTAGCATTAAATGCATCATTTCCTTCTTTTTTCAATTGCTCTGGGGCGGTTTGTGCAAAAACATTAGTCACTACAATACAAAATGCAAATAAAAAAATCAATTTCTTCATAACTTTATGTGTTTTTTAGTTGTTTATCGTCCAAAAGTAGAAGTTATAATAGAAAAACACAACCGTATTTTATTTTTTTGACCTTTTTGAAACCTATATAACTTTCGTTATTCTTCGTAAAAATGACGTTTTCCTATTTATTCATCCCAAACCATATAACTAAACAAAATATTTCTCTTTTATAAATTACTGATTCATAGCCATAAAGAAAAATATGAATAAAAAAGTGCCGGAAAGTTTTTGAATTTTCATAAAAAGCACTACCTTTGCATCCGCAAATAAGGCTGGTTCCGTAGCTCAGCTGGATAGAGCAACGCCCTTCTAAGGCGTGGGTCAAGCGTTCGAATCGCTTCGGAATCACTTAGAGAAATCGCAAACAGCTATTAAAATAGCGTTTGCGATTTTTTCATTTAATAGAATCGTCCACATGTTGTCTACTTGATATTTTTTCACGTACTGGCTATAATCCCATCGGTATTTTCAACAAATACCAGACAATAAACATCAATGTCCAGACAACCAGGATACCTAATGAATATCTCCAGGTATATTTAAGCAATGAGCCATACGTAATCTGTTTATCATACTGCCGCATATAAGTCAGTACCAAAGGCATATAGAATAAGAAAGGAGTAATGGCATTCGTCGAACTATCTCCGATACGGAAAGCACATTGTGCTACATCCGGAGCAATTCCCATCTGTGCAAACATCGGAATAAAGATAAAAGACATAAAAGCCCATTTGGAGGTAGCAGATACCATAATCAGGTTTATCAATGCCGTAAATAGAATAAACAGGATGAGAGCAGACAAAGGAGCCGGCTCAAACGAAGAGAGCAAATCAGCTCCCATGATGGCTAAACACTTATCCAGATGGGAATATTCAAAACAGGCAAACATCTGTGCAGCAAAGAAAGCGATAACGAAATACACTCCAAGAAGTTTCATTGGCTGCGTAAGTCCTTCAATCACATCATTGTCAGTGCGATACCGTCCGGAACTGAATCCATAAGCCATCCCCGTAATACCTGCTCCCAAAGAAAGCAGGAATAAAATACCGGCAATAAAAGGCGAATGCATCAAACCTCCGTTCACCCCTCGCAAAATTCCATAAGAAGAAAAAGTAAGCCACAAGATAAGAGCGACATAAACAGCTGCTACAACAATGGAAATCATAATAGCACGCCGCTCTTTGCGAGAGAGAGGATGATAAGCCACCACTTTCACACTGCCTTCATACTTTCCTAATGTGGGAAGAAGCCATTTTTGAGTAATCCAATACACAATAGCTGTAATGACTACTGTTGAAGCACTCATAAAGAAGTAGTTACAAAGAGGTTCCGTGTTCCCCTGATACCCCGTTTGCGCCAGTGCCGCCTCTTGGGTGGTATGTGCCAATAACGGGTCCATCGTACTCAATACAATATTGGCACTATACCCGCACGCAACAGAGACATAAGCTGTAACAATCCCTGCAATCGGGTGAAGTCCCACCCACTGGAACAGCATAGCGGCAATAGGCAATAAAATAATATATCCACCATCCCCAATGGCATTCGACAACAAACCGAGCACAATCACCCACAAGATGATTTTCCTCTTTTCCTGCCGGTTCCCTACTCCCATGCGGATGCACGCATCAATAAAACCGGAATGTTGTGCTACTCCCAGTCCGAACATAGCGATAATCACCATGCCCAACGGAGCAAAGCCCGTGAAATTCTTAATAGCGTTCCGCAACCACCAACGGATCCCTTCTGGACTCAACAGGCTTTGTACACGGATGTCCTCACCTGTCTGCGGCAATGTCACTTTCAACCCATAGATATCACATATCCATGAAAGAAAGACCACTGCCATTGTCAGCAGAAGGAACATCGTAGCGGGATGGGGCATACGCCATTTATTCTTCATTACTTTCCAGAGGTATTACTTGCCATTAATTATTCTTCGTCAGGCTCCAGATTATCCAAATCGATAATACGCAATTCCAGTGCACGTACTGCCAATCGGGTAGCATTCACTCCCACCCGTTCTCCATTCGGGAAAAGGCGTCCGATAAGATCATTCTGTCGTTTCTCCAATGATTTTACGCCGAAAGGCATCCCTTTCAAATTGGCAATCATCTCCTTCGTATATCCTAAGGCCAAATGGCGGAGAAAACGTTCATCGTATTCATCAATATCATAACTGATGACTGCTTCCTGACGCTTGGCATCGTTGGCTACCGATTTCTTGAAACGATCTACAATCTTTTCCAAAATCGGATAGTTGAATACCAGCTTCTTTCCGTCCATCACAGCCTGTACATCTGTTTTCGTCAGTAATTCTCCTGTTTTGAGGATAATTCCGTCGGCACCGGCATTCAATACATCCACCCACAACTTTTCATTCAGAATCTCACCTGTGAAGATCAGTACCCGGACTCCTTTGTAGCGTTTGAATATATTCCGGCAAATGTCAACACCAATGGTCGTAGAACCTCCCAGTCCTAAGTCCAACAATACCAAATCGGGGAGTTGCGCCTCCATCAACGGCCAGAACTCACTTTCCGTCATTGCCGTACCGATCACTTCCGCATTCGGTATTTCATGACGGAATATTTCTTCTGTCCCTTTCAACTCCAGTTTTACATCCTCTACGATAATAACTTTAAACTTCTGTTCTTCCATGTTTCTTATCTAATAACTTTTATGTGTTCTCCTTTTATCGGCGCGGAATGGTGAAATAAACCGTAAATCCTCCGCCTTCAGCCGGCTCAGCATTGATACGACACCCTCTGCGTCCCGCAAATTCGTCATGGTCGCGGATAATCTGCTTGCATATCAGATATTCCGTTCCTCTCAACTCCCCTTTCTCACCGGAAGTCATACGTGCCAGATTCGGATAAAATAATTGGTTCAATTCTTCCACACTCTTTTCACGTCTCGTATCCGTAAAGAGAAAACGAATATATTCATTATCCTGACGTGCTTGCAGACGTATCAATCCATCTTCACGCACAGTCAATGCTTCATCAATCAAATTTTCCAATAGAAAACGCAACTGGTTCACGTCTCCTATCACCTTCGCTTCCATCGGTTCTATCTCCAGTTCTATCCTCTCCGAACGGTTCTTCATTGATTTCTTGAAGTATTTTCCGGCAGTGTCCAAAAGCTCCTGCACCGGAATCACAGTACGCCGGAAAGTGACTTCCTCCAATTGACGGGAAGCACACGAGCTCAAAATCGTAAAGATTCCCTTATAATATTCAATCAATTCCGTCATGGTCTCCACCGCTTCACGCTCCTCCGTTTCCGAAAGCTTCTGCGTATTCAGCCGTCCTACAATCTGTTTGATTTTATTCGGATAATAGATCGTCTCATGTTTAATCGTCGACAAGCAGTTGTCAAGTACCATATTCTGTACATGCAACATACTGTCTTCCCAGGAAGCTCTGCGTGTTTCTTCATGCGCCGACTCAATATCCCGGTATTTAGTAGCCAGTTTCACCACTGCATTAAATACGACAATAGCCACATAACGTGCTACCAGTTCAAAAAGAAGCCGGTCTGTTTCCTGTTCTGTTCCCTCCCTGCGTTCCAGATAAAGCACACCGACACATTGATGTTCACCTCCTGCTTCCACCATCAGCGGAATTGCCTGAAGATGCTGTTCAGAAAGATATTCTCCGGAACTAAAACACTGTTCTACCATCTCCGGCATTTCCTGCCCGGGACGAGAAGCATATTCCAGTCGATGTGTCGTTTCGTTATAAACGGCAATTCCCATCCGGTCAATTGTCAGTAGTTCATTCACCGAAGCGAATGCTTCATCCACAATACGTTGCGGGATTTCTTTAAGCGTACTTTCCTCCCGTTGGAGTGCCTCAGCATTTTCTTGTTCCTGCGGTCTGACCAGAGATGCCGCAAATACCTTTTGATTAATCTCAAGTTCCTGTTCAAGATTCAAACGATTCTGCAAACGTTTTCTCATATACAGGAAATAGTATCCGACCAAAGAAACAATCAGTAGAACAAAACATAAAATAATTCCTACTGTCTTATTCGTATTCGACCGTTCCAACTGTCGGCAATATGCTTCAAGAGTCTGATCTTCTCCTTGCAACTTATACAAATCCGTAAATGCCGAATTATTATAACTGTATGCATCCAACTGTTTCAAAGCCAAAAAAGCAACTGCCGCCTCATTCCTGATATCCAGAATCACATGATAATCCGAATCAAACAATTCGTTCCACCAACTGATTTCGGCAGGCGTTCCTTCCCCCACCAGCTTCATATACCGATGCGGACGATCCGGACGCGCATATTTCTCATAATGCTCGTTCAACAAGAGTATAGCAGAATCTATATATTGCAAAGCAAATTCATAATTTTCATCCACATTAGCAAAATAGGCAGCATTCGCATAATCCGACGCTGCATCCAGTAAATCCTCATAGGCAGAATCCGTAACCACCACTATCGAATCGCCCTCCTGCAACATGGGAGGAATCGGATCATGCAGACAAGAACTCACCCCAAACGGAAGCAACAGGCAAAGCAACAAGACTCCTATCGCTTTACGCACTCCCGAAGGCAAACGGAAATAGAAACGACTCCCCTTCCCCAATTCACTCTCTACATCAAAGACACATCCCCGGAACAATTCATTCGTTTTCTTATATTTCTCAATGATTCCCTTACAATTCATCAGTCCGAAACCACTACCCTTATTTTCTTTCAGAACTTCCGGGTCGGCTGCATTCTTCATTCCGATGACACGGGAATCATATACTTTCTCACCGATAATACGAGCCATATCTTCTTCGGAAATCCCCCTTCCGTTGTCTTCTACGGAAATCTCGACATACGCATCCGTAGTACGGGCATACACTTTGATTGTTCCTCCTTCCGGGGTATATTTTCGGGCGTTTTCCGCCAGCGTGTTAATCATAAACAAAGTCAATGCCCGGTCAGCTTTCACCATAACCGTGGTCGGTTCTATTTCCAACTTCTGATTTTTCATTTCAAAAGCACGTCTCCCTTTGCCTAACAGTTCAAAGAGTTCATTAAGATCGAACGTTTCAATATTCAGGCTAAGCGTCCCCTGCTTCATCTTAATCCAAAGCGCCAAAATATCATTGTATTCATTAATCGTAGTTACGAGCTCGTCAATGTATTGATACTTCTCTTTCTTTATCTTTTCATGATCGATATATCCTCGTTCCGTCAACTTATGCACCTCATTCAAGATACGGTCGATATAAGGATTTATCCCATTTACAATGGCCAGACAAGCCTTCTTAATCAAATTCTGGCGTTTATTTCCCGCGATATGTTGTTCGTAAACATATCGTTGCTTTTCCAATTGCATCCGTTCGTCACTCAACGCTTCTACCATCTGCTCATTGTCCGCAGCCCAAACGATATACGGTTCGAGCACGTGCACCAACGCTTTTTCATCACGGTTCAACCGATGCAAAGGAACCAGTGCCGCTTTTCCTTCCTTCGGAATTTCCAGTTGAAGACGCCCTTTTCCGAACAGTTGGTCGATGCCTTGTTGAATTAACGGAACATTCATTGGTATAGAAGAAGTGATGTCCCGGCAAAGAGCCAGTATCCGTTGCAGACGTTCCACATCTACTTGATTCCTTATTTTAGATCGCTTATTGAAAAACCACCAAAGAATAACCACCAGTACAAGTCCGGCAATAACCAAAGAAAGTACAAGCGTCATTTGTCGTGAATCGGATTCCAACGAAAGATAACGACTCTCCAACTCTTTATCCTGACGGGTATAATTCAGAATATCCAGATATATATTTCGGTTGTAATCAGAAGCATACTTCATTCCAAGCCCGGCATACGATACACTCAATTGTTCCCGAATCCTCGAAATCCATTCAGGCACCGTCCTTACGTCTTCCTCCATAATCCACGGAACTCCAGTATATGTCGTATCTCCTTCCGCATAAATACGCAACTTGTCCAACGTATCCACTGCATGATGATAATAAAGCATATGGTGTTGGTTCACACAATCTAACGCTTTTGTAAGCGTATCCAATGCTTCCGAATAACGTCCGTGCTCATTCATATACTTACCGATAGATACATACGCACCGGCAATCTGATACAAATCATTATACTCCCGGAATTTTTCAAGCGCAAGCTGTGCCATTCGCAAAGGCAAAAGCGAATCTACAGGAAAACCGAACTGATCCAGCGCATATCCCCTCCTTGTTCGGAAGAGTTCGAAGTTATTGGGAGAAACCATCAGATTAGCCAACCCTTGCAGACCATTTCCTTCGAAATAAGGATGATTAGTCTGAACCGCAGTCCGCCAGGTAATATATAGCTGGTCGAACTCACGCATTTTCCTGTCCTCCGGCTTGGTGGCTTCCACCAATGAAGCCGATCCTTTGATATAATGATAATAAAGCAACTGATTCGTATCTGCCAATACTTCATCTTCCGGGATCTGATTGAGAGATGCGATGGCTTCCTGCCTTTGCTGAAGATAATAGTAATAAATAGAAGACACAATGAAAAATTCGGTGAAAGCATAATCCAGTCGAAGTGCCTCGTGGCGGTCAGCAAACAAATCACTCTCTTCCCGAATACGTTTCATACGCCGGAGCGCACTGTTACGATAATCATAAAATTCTTTGTTCATAGCTGTCCGCTGACAAATCTTCATCAGTCCGATATCAGCAATCAACAGTTCAAGCTCATTTTTAGTCAGTTTATATACTTCCTTATGCAACGCTTCCGCCCGGTCAAAATCCATCGCCATAAAAGCACAGAATCCGAGATTATTAGATGCCTCCGCTTTCCCCGACTTATAAAAATTTACCTGTTGATAAGCTTCATTGGCATATTTATAGGAGGAATCCAAGCTTCGATAACGATAAGTATACGCTTTCCCGTTTAAAGAATCAATCAGGCGCACCTCTTTGGTCGGCACCATATCAGTGCACGAAAAAAAAGAGGTAAACAACACTATACCTATTATATATAAAGGAAAACGTGAACTCATTTTTGACTATTAACTGTTTTCAGAAAGCAAATCTACAAATATTTCCGATAAGTTGGAGAGAAAAATATTTTTTATACAATAAGTCCTTCTAAATAATAAGAGAAATTCCTACCTTTGCAGGCAAATTAACAAATAGGTAACATCTATTACAAAATGAGCGAAAAAGCACCCTTTATGGTATTCTCGGGAACGAACTCGAGATATCTTGCAGAAAAAATCTGCGCGAGCCTGGATTGTCCTCTGGGAAATATGAACATTACCCATTTTGCCGATGGCGAATTTGCGGTTTCATACGAGGAGTCAATTCGTGGCGCACATGTATTCCTGGTTCAATCCACTTTCCCTAACTCAGACAACTTAATGGAACTTCTCCTGATGATTGATGCTGCTAAACGTGCATCAGCAAAGAGCGTTGTGGCTGTAATCCCCTATTTTGGATGGGCTCGTCAGGATAGAAAAGACAAACCTCGTGTATCTATCGGGGCTAAGTTGGTAGCTGATCTGCTGTCTGTTGCAGGTATCGACCGACTGATTACGATGGATTTGCATGCTGACCAGATCCAGGGATTCTTCAATATCCCGGTAGATCACTTGTACGCATCAGCTGTATTCCTCCCTTACATCCAGTCATTGCAATTGGAAAATCTGGTTATTGCTACACCGGACGTAGGAGGTTCAAAACGTGCCAGCACTTTCTCCAAATACCTCGGCGTACCATTGGTACTCTGCAACAAATCACGTGAAAAAGCCAATGAAGTAGCATCTATGCAAATCATCGGTGACGTGGAAGGTAAAAACGTTGTCTTGATTGATGATATCGTAGACACAGCAGGAACAATCACCAAAGCAGCCAACATCATGTTGGAAGCCGGTGCCCAATCTGTACGCGCTATCGCCAGTCATTGCGTAATGTCTGATCCGGCTTCTTTCCGTGTGCAAGAGTCTGCCCTGACAGAAATGGTATTTACTGACAGCATCCCTTATGCTAAGAAATGCCCGAAAGTGAAACAGTTAAGCATTGCCGACATGTTTGCTGAAACAATCAAACGAGTAATGAATAACGAATCTATCAGTTCACAATATATCATTTAAATGAAGAATGAAGAATAAGAAAGCCGGCTAATTTCAAGTTTAGCCGGCTTTCTTATTTGTCTCAACATACTAAGAATTTGAATTGGTGATAGTAAGCAACCAATTTTTCATTCATCATTCATCATTTTATTGGAGTCTTCCGAATTTATAGGTTCCTTTTTTAATCACTTTTCCATCTTTATCTGTTTCGACAAAAGGGCCATCCTTCTTTCCTTGTTTGAAAAAGCCATCGAAGCGATTACCATCTTTGTCGATTTGTACGCCTTGACCCTCTTCCAATCCATCAACGAACCCACCTTTATATTGCATACCAGCAACAGTTTTCAGAGTGCCTTGTCCATTGGGACGGTTATCTTTCCAGTCACCGTCATAAACATCGCCATTGCTCCATTTATAAACTCCTTTACCATCACGTTTATTATTTTTCCAGCTTCCTTCATACACAGCACCATTCGCCCAGGTAAAAGTACCTTTTCCGTCTTGCATGCCGTTCTTGAAATTACCTACATATTTATCACCGTTAGCATGGTAATAAACTCCTGGACCGGTTCGCTCACCTAAGAGATACGAGCCCTCATAACGGTCGCCCGTGTGAAAGTAATAAGTACCTTTTCCATGTTGAATATCATCCGCCCAGTCACCATCATATTTATCTCCATTGGTATACTCAAATACCCCTTTTCCGTGACGAACATCATCTTTCCAGTCTCCATCGTATTTACAGCCGTCATCCCAGTTCATGATACCTTTACCGTTCTTCTTATCATTTTTCCAGTGACCGGTATATTTGGCACCGTTTGCCCAAGTATATGTACCTTCGCCTTCACGCTTATCATTTACCCAATGACCTACATACAAATCACCGTTATGATAATACATAGTTCCTTCACCATGCTGATAATCCTGATACCACATACCGTCGTAACGGTTATTATTCATAAAATAATAGATACCTTTTCCGTGCTGCTGATCCTGGAACCACTGTCCTTCATATTTTTCTCCGTCGGGGAACATATAAATTCCATATCCTTCACGTTTCCCTTTCACATATTCACCTTCAAAGACATCACCGTTTTTAAAAACCGTTTTTCCTTTTCCGTTCGGTTTTCGGCCTTTCATTTCTCCCGTATAGACACTACCATCTTTAAAAGTATAGTTGCCAATCTTTATTTCAGTGGAGAATGTATCTTTAATTTTTCCGAAAAATCCGCCTTTTTTTCCTTCATTTTCTTGTGCCATTACTCCCTCTTGTGCGAGGAGAGCCAATAAAAGTGTAGTATATAGATATTTCCTCATTGGTTTTAGTCGTTACTCATTTTAGAATTACAATTTGGACAAAGATACAATTTCTATCCCAAACAGCCCACTTTCGGAAAGCAATTTATGACAACTTTTTACCTGCAATGACCTCTTTTAATGTCTCTTTGCACAAATAGCGCTGTGCCAAATCTTGTATTTCTGCAGGAGTAACCTCGTTTACAGCCAGCAGAGAACGTGAAAAGTAGTCATCATCCAGACCGGAAGTAGCAATAAAGATCCATGCATCCGAAAGTGAGAAAGGAGACTCATAACTACGGCACATTTCGCCCAACATATAGTTGCGTACGATAGTCAGTTCTTCCATCGACACAGGTTCCTGATGCAGACGGTCAATTTCATGATATACTTCCTGTATCAACGGTTCCACATATTCATTATCCGTTTCTGTCGATATAGCCAGCAATCCGCTATCCGGATAAAACATGATTCCTGCTGAAATGCCATAAGTATACCCCTTTTCTTCACGGATATTAGACATCAGACGACTGCCGAAATAGCCTCCGAATAAAGTCATCAATACCCGGAGTTTCAGATAATCAGGATGGTTACGAGTGATGGTTGTATATCCCATCTTTACAGCACTCTGCATGGCATCCTCACGTTCTATAAAAATCCTCTTTTCGGGAACGGCAGTAAAAGAAAAACTTAATTTCGATGCCGGCTGTTGATGTTGACCAAAAGAAGTGCCGAATGTATCCGTCACCCGGCTGATAATATCCTCCGTCACCTTGCCGGATAAGAAAATAGAGCAATTGCCCGAATGGTAATACCGTTCATAAAATTCACGAAGCACTTCCGGAGTGATAGCATGATAATCTTCCTCCACCACTATTTTACCACATGGATGCTGTTCGCCATAAAGCGACTTCAACAGACCACGATGTGCCAGGAAATCAACTTTGGAAGTATTGACCAGATATTGTTGGATATTGGTATCGAGGATAGTATGCAATTCTTTTTCCGGAAAAAGCGGTTCTTTAATCATGGATTCTACCACTTCCAATGTTTTCGCCAAATACTTATTCAACGAATAAACAGTGATGTATGCATACTCCGACGAGCTGGACAGTTCGAGCCACGAACCGTAGTAATCCAGTTTCTCGGCAATGGTAGCAGCCGTATATTTTGTCGTACCTTCGCGCAACATCCGGTTTGTAAACAAGGCTTGCAGTTTCTGCGACTGCTGCCAACGGGCTCCAGCGAAAAGCACATCTATGCGTACTACTTCCTGTTCACCCGCATTAATAACAGTCAATGGAATACCATTTGGCAATGTCATTCGGACGGGAGGAAGTATACGAAAATTTTTCAGGGTTTGTATTTCAGGTTGTATTTTACGATCCATACGATTAGATTCTATTCTTCAAAAACTCTTCTGCCCGTTCCAAATCTTGCGGGGTATCGATTCCGATGGTTTCTACTTCACTAATGCCCACCTTTATTTTATATCCGTTCTCCAGCCAACGGAGCTGCTCCAAAGATTCAGCCAGTTCCAGAGAAGACTGCGGAAGCATGGTTATCTCCTTCAGCACATCTGTACGATAGGCATACAGTCCGATATGCTTGTAGTAGGTATGTCCCTTCAGCCAGTCCTGTTTCTCGGCATTACGCTGATAAGGAATAATGGATCGGCTAAAATAAAGCGCGTTCCAGTTCGTATTGACTACCACTTTCGGTGAATTTACGTTTTCCAGTACAGCAAACGGTTCATCTGCAGTAAAAGGTTTCACCAGCGTGGCAATCTGCGTGGTTACATCTTCGAAACAAGCCTTTACCGCATCCAATTGTGAAGGCTGAATAAAAGGTTCATCTCCTTGTATATTGACCACGACATCAAAGTCACCTCCAATCTTTGTACAGGCTTCATAACAGCGGTCCGTACCGCTTTTGTGATGAACAGAAGTCATCACAACCTTACCTCCGAACGCCTTGACAGCAGCTTCAATACGCTCATCGTCCGTGGCTACATAAGCGTCATCCAAAACGCCAGCCACTTGCTCATACACACGTTGTATAACAGTTTTTCCACCCAACATAGCCAACGGTTTTGCAGGAAAACGAGTGGATGCATAGCGGGCAGGTATAATTCCAAGAAATTTCATCTACTTAATAAATAATGAAGAATGGAAGGCAGATAATGACTGTTGTATATATCCCCTTTGCCAATCTTCCGGTTTTACTATTTTGTTATCATATAAAAGCATGTCAATGTCCAGACAAACTTTCTCCTCTTTTTTATCTTCCGGACGACGTCCGGACCTTTGTTCTATATCTTTCAGCATTTTCCTCACTACCTCTTCATCCTTATCGGAAAAGAACATAACCACTTGGTTGGAAAACAAGGCCGGATTCTTAAAAAACAAAGGTTCAGTTTCCAATTCGGGCGCAAAACATATAGAAGAGAACGATTCAGTCAGTTCCTGTCTGGCAAAAGTCAAATTCTCTTTCCTGTTGTAATTACTCCCTATGCAAACAATATACCTATGCATTAAAAGATAAGTATTAAGTATTAGGTATTAAACATTAGATATTAAAGATATTACACCTACAGTTCAGTGCCCCAAACGCTACGGGTTAATACTTATTTCAGACTTAGTTAAAAAGATCGTCCAATCCCCCCTCTTCTATCACCTCTCCGTCCGGAGTTTCCGAACCGGCACACGGATCAAATCCTTCAGGGAGTTTAAATTTCTCCTGCTGGTCATATCCCAAAGTCGGGTCATCATACACTTTCTTCATATACAACGCCCAAATAGGCAAAGCAGCGGCAGCTCCCTGACCATAAGTCATTCTACCAAAGTGAATGTCACGTTCATCACCTCCTACCCAACAACCGGATACCAATGAAGGAGTGAATCCCATAAACCAGGCATCAGAGTTATCATTGGTCGTACCTGTTTTCCCACCCATATCGGCGGTAATTCCATAACGACGAACACGCCCACCTGTTCCTTCATTAATAACAGCGCGCAACATAACCAGCATTTTATATGCACTTGAAATACTTATCACCTCCTCCATTTGCGGTGCAAAGGTAGAAAGCACATTACCATCACTATCTTCAATGCGTGTAACAAACAATGGAGCTACACGAATTCCTTTGTTGGCAAAAGCTGTATATGCACTTACCATCTCACCCACAGAAATTTCACAAGGTCCCAGACAAAGCGAAACCACCGGGTCGATTGCTTTATTACGAACCCCAAAACTATGGATCAAACGTACAAGATTATATGGATTCAGTTTGCCCATCAAATAAGCAGAAATCCAGTTGTCAGAATTAGCCAATCCCCACTTCAGAGTCACCATTTCCCCATAACGTTTATTATTTGCATTACGAGGCGTCCAAGGAGTTCCGTTCTCATCAATCAACGTTTGCTCTACGTGGCGTGTCTGGTCGCAAGGAGAAAATCCATTTTCCATTGCTAATGTATACAAATACGGTTTGATAGTAGATCCCACCTGACGACGTCCCACCATTGCCATATCATACTGGAAATATACATAATTCGGTCCGCCTACATAAGCCTTCACATGCCCGCTTACCGGATCCATCGACATGAATCCTGTTCGCAGGAAAGATTTGTAGTAACGGATGGAATCCATCGGTGTCATAATTGTATCTTTATCTCCCTTCCAGGAAAAGACAGTCATTTCTTCCGGGGTATCGAACGCTTTACGAATCTGCTGTTCCGAAGCTCCCGCCTCTTTCATAAGACGATAACGATCCGTCTGCTTCATAGCTTTTGTCAACAACTCCTCCACTCGTTTTTCCGGCAGTGATCTTGCGTATGGAGCATTTTTGCTTCCCTCTTTTTCTTTGAAAAACACAGGTTGCAAATAATCACCTAAATGCTCTTTTACTGCATCCTCTGCATATTGCTGCATACGTGAATTGATCGTCGTATAAATCTTCAATCCATCTGTATAGATGTTATAATTCGTACCGTCTTTCTTTTTATTTTTTGCACACCAGCCATACAACGGGTTAGTTTCCCATGCGATAGAATCTTCGTAGAATTTTTGCATTTGCCAACCACGATAATCACTTTTTACCGGTTTCGGTGCTGTCATCACACCACGTAGATATTCGCGGAAATAAGTAGCCAATCCCTCTTTGTGGTCAACGCGGTTATATTTTAGTTTCAACGGAAGAGCCTGCAAAGAATCACATTCTGCATCTGTGATATAACCAGCTTTACGCATCTGCTCAAGCACTACATTACGACGGCCACGGGAACGTTCGTTGAAACGAACCGGATTATAAAGTGACGGATTCTTGCACATCCCTACCAAAGTAGCTGCCTCTTCGATCTTCAAATCTTTCGGTTCGCATGCGAAGTATGTATGTGCAGCAGTTTTAATACCAACCGCATTATTCAGGAAATCAAATTTATTGAGATACATACTCAATATTTCCTCTTTGGTGTAGTAACGTTCAAGCTTCACCGCAATTACCCATTCAATCGGTTTTTGGAAAAGACGTTGAAGCGTGTTTCTCGCCACATTTTCTGTAAACAACTGTTTGGCAAGCTGTTGCGACAAAGTACTACCTCCACCTGCATTTTTCTGAAACATCAAACCACGTTTCACAAACGCACGGAACAATGCTTTGGCATCAATTCCAGAATGTTTAACAAAACGGACATCTTCCGTCGCAATAAGAGCATTGATAATACTGGGAGACAAATCCTTGTAAGCTGTATATACCCGGTTTTCCTTACTATAAGACCACGTACCAAGCACTTTTTCATCTTCAGAAAAAATCTCCGTTGCAAATTTATAGCTCGGATTCTCAAGTTCCTCCACAGGAGGCATATAGCCAATCCACCCCTTTGAGATAGAGACAAAGATGACAACAATAGCCAACACAATGACTGCCAGAAATATCCAAAGAGCCTTTATTATTTTTCGAATCATGTTTTTTCTTGCTTAAAATGACGCATTAAATTAAGGTGCAAAGGTAGATAAAATCCGCTATTCAGCCAACGAGTTTGATTATAATTTCTATTTTGTTAAAATATGGAGCGGCACTCATAACAAATAGCACGAAACAAAACAAAAAAGAGCATTTTTCAAGAAAGTAATCCTCTATTATATCTAAAACACAAACAGGCGGGATTTTTCCCGCCTGTTATTCATTCATAAATATACCTATTTATAAGATAATCAATTACAAGTTTGCTGCCTGTACACCGACCACTCCGGCAATTGCACCAGCAACAGCAATAATCACTTTCAAAATAATACTCCACGTTTTTTTCATAGACATTTTTCTTTTTTTTATTAAACACTAAATAAACACCCTAACCATCAATCGTTAATTGACAATTCATTATGCGGCAGGATCCGGTGCTTCTCCGCTACCGCCACCTTCATTTCCTCCGCCTTCTTCTCCGCCATCATCCGGTTTTTCAGGATCATTAGGAGAAATTGTCATATTAAGCTTCTTCAGATATTCATCCAAGCTAATCAAATCCAACTTCTCATCTGCACGGGTGGCAGTCTTTGTAACGCGCAGCTCTTTATTCGCCTGAAAAAAGATACGAACACTCTCTACACTTTTTGCATTAATATCCTTCGCCAGTTCGGCACCTTTCGAACGGGCAGTCAACATAAAGACGCCCAGACCTTCAATATTCACAGACTTACCTTCCAGCAACTGTTCCTTCATCTTTTCCACAAAATTCTGGATCACACTCTTGATATCACCAACAGACAGCGAAGAACGATCCTGCATTTTCTGTGCAATATATTTCAGGTTGACAGACTGACCTAAAGTGATCAGATGCGGATAATATCTCTTGGGAGAATTGGGAACACGCGGATCTGTTGGGCGCGTAATGACTTTGTAAATTACACTCATACTACGTTTTTTTAAAGATTTAAATTCAAATTATTTATTCACGTTTTGTTGATCAACACTGCAAAGGTGAAGCTTTTATTCCGGATAGAAAAGAAAAAAGCCCCTTGCGGAGCTCTTTATATTTAGACACTATAATAAATCATTATTAATCAATACTTTATTCCCATACCCCACAAACCTTTAAATGTCTTAGAAACCAACAAAACAGTTCCTCCATGTTAGTACAAAAAAAATATCAACGATCTTCACAGACAGTTGATATTATAGAAATCACATCGGATTTACACCGACATGAGGGCGTTGATCAGGAATACACCGCTGTATATTTCCTGACCACAAAATGTAGGGTTCTTCATGTGTGTAGCATAAAGTTAGGGACCTACATGTTTCATCTCACTTTTGTGTAAAGTATTATAAACCACTCTATGACATTATTAATTTTAAAATATCTTGGTTATCAATGGATTTATTCTTCCTTACCAGATTGTTCTCCATATCCATAACCATAGCCGTATCGTTTACCATAACCATAATACTTGCCATATTTACCATAACCGTAATAATAACCGTACTTTCTTTTCTTCAAATCCAAACCATTTATTACTGTACATAGGTTAGGCAACTTATTTCCATCAATAAGTTCATTAATCAAAGTATACTCATTTTTACGGGTATAATCCGCACGACATACATAAACAGATAAATCAGCCACACGTCCTATTAATAAGGTATCAGTTACCATACCGACAGGAGCGGTATCGAGAATCACATATTCAAAATTCTTTTTGAGAGTCTCAATCGCTTTATCCAATCCATCACGTGCTAACAATTCTGTCGGGTTAGGAGGAACTGTTCCACCAGGAAGAATATAGAGATTCTTACTGACATCAGAGAGCTGTACCAAATCCATCAAATTCTTTTCCGGATTAGCCAAATATTGAGTTATCCCTTGTTCTCTTTTTGATATATTGAATACCTTATTCAAACCTGGCTTGCGGATATCAAGACCAACTATTACTACCTTCTTCCCTAATAAAGAAAGACTGATAGCAAGATTACCAGAGATAAAAGATTTACCTTCACCACTGACTGTGGAAGTAACTAAAATCACCTTCTTGCCATTTCCAAGCATAAACTGAAGATTCGTTCGGACATTGCGGAAAGTTTCACTCATCAGATTGTTTTGATTCTCAAATACAGCAATAGCTCCCTGCTTTTCATCTGTCAACGGGATATCACCGACAATAGGTGCACTAGTAAGTTTTTCTACATCTGCACGACCTTCAATCTTGAATTTGGTTAATTCAAGCAAATATATAACCCCTACCGGAATTCCGACTCCTAGTATCAAAGCGATCAAATAAGTAATTTTACTTCTAGGAGCCACAGGAGCATCATCTGCTATAGCTTCATCTATAATCTTTGCATTATTGGCTGTAGCAGCCAGAGTTATAGCATTTTCCTCACGTTTCTGAAGAAGCATCAAATAGAGTCCGGCCTTAATTTCCTGCTGACGCGCAATACTCACAAATTCGCGCTCCTGCCCAGGTGCCTCACTAATGCGACGGGAATAACGGCTCGCTTCACGATCCAGATCTGCCTTTGTAATAAACAATCCACGCAACACCCTGTCTAAAGAAACTTGCACATTCTCTTTCATTGCACTAATGCTGGTATCCAGGTTTATAATGGTAGGATTATTCTCTGTTGACGTACGCAGCAAACGTTTTCTCTCAACAAGCACATCATTATAACGATTAATGGCAGCCGCAAGATTCAAATCCTGCAATCCGATATTACTGGGCAGAACCTCATAACCTTCATTCTGCATATATTTCTGAAGATCCTGCAGCAAATTAATCTGGGTTTGATTCTCTACACGCTTCTTTTCATATTCAGCACTACCAGTTAAAGCGATCTGAGCATCACTGGTCAAATCCGTAATACCTGCCCCACGTTTAAAACTCTCCAAATCCTTTTCCGTGCTACCGAGTTCTTTTGAAATAATTCCAATACGTTCATTGATAAATTCTGCAGTTTTCTGTGCCACTTCATTTTTATCATTATTCGTATTGATATTATACATCTCCAATAGCTTATTGATAAAATCTTTGCCTCGCTGCACATTTGAGTTTTTCAACGATATGACAGCTACAGAAGTAGTTTTGGAAGTGGGTTCTATAGTCATATTTTTGCAACACCATTTCGCTACCGTCAAAGGCTTATTAATTGTTGCTGTAATATTACGTGTAGTCTTTTCCAAATTTGTAGTTTCTTCCGATGTTCTTTTAGAAGATAATACCGAGTCCGGCGTCAGGAAAAAAGCCAATGTCCCTTTATCGGTAGGAAAAACCGCCGGCAATTTCTCAAAATGTTTCTGATATTCATCATCGTCAATCTTCACAGTCACATCCATACTTCCCTGTGGTTGTAATGCCATCTTCACTATCATCGGCTCCTCCAACAAATCAGCCTCCTGCGGAGTCAGACTCACTTGTACAGGTGAAGTCTTATACATGTTCCTGGAAGGAAACTCATCCTCATCTGTATAAGAAATATAAAGTCCCAAATCTTCAACCACCTCTTTGACGATAGTCTTTGAACGGAGAACTTCAATCTCATTGTCAATATTCTGCGAAGAAGAGATCATACCATCCAATCCCAGACTCTCCAACCCGGAAAGCATTCCGGCACTCCCCCCTTTCTTATCATCCTTTATTAAAACCGTAGCGGAAATATTATATACGGGAGTGGATACATACAAATAGACCCATGCCGCAATCAAACACGCCACAACCGCCCCCACAAACCAAGGCCAGTGGATCAAATATTTAAACAATAGTTCCTTAACGTCTATATTTTCTTCCTTAGATTCTTGTGCTTCGTTGAAATCTGTTTCTTTCATTGCAAATCATTATTTTAAAATATTTACTAATAGGCTGACAATGGATACCAAGATAGAAGTGGCTGAGAACCAGAGACTGGTACTGTTACCTACATCTGAATTTCGAGCCTTTGCTTTATTGGGAGTTACATAAACAATATCATTCTGTTGCAACCAATAGTAAGGTGAAAGAATGGTTTCGGCCTTGTTCAAATCCAAGGTTACAATTTGCTGTTTGCCGTTTGCGTCTTCACGAATCAACTTTACATTATCACGAAGACCGTATACCGTCATATCACCAGCCATAGCCAATGCCTCCAACAGATTCACTTTCTCATTAGAGATAGTAAAAGTTCCGGGACGGGTAACCTCACCGATAACAGATATTTTATAATTTACCATACGGACCGTTACAATGGGAGTCTCCTTCATGTAAGGCTTCAATTTATCTATAATCAGCTGTTCTGCTTCCCTTTTCGTTAAGCCTCCTAACTTCAATTCTCCTAACACCGGAAAATTTATGTTTCCTTCATTATCTACCAAATAAGGCTGTAATACAGGTTGAGTAGTCACATAAGACGAAGTACTCACAGCTATTCCGGCATTGCTGGCAACCGTCAGATTAAAAGGTATCGCAAGTTCAGGATTAGTACACGATACCACAATAGTCAACAAATCCTTGGGCATGATCTTGGCATCATACAATTTTTCCTGTTGTTCTACCTCGTTCACAACTTCCACATTCTGGAAATAGGGAACCTTTTTATAAGACTGACAGCCAGCCAATAGGAATGGCAACAATAGTAGCCACAAATTTCTTTTGTTTAGTCTTCTCATCATAATTCTTAAATTCATAATTAAACGCCCTTTAATTCCTAAGTTTTATTTTTTTAATATGCTTCTTTTTCTCCATGTATAGCATTATACACCGTCTTATACATAATATATAAGTCCAATAAAAAAGTCCAATGCTCTATATACCAGATATCACGTTGCACACGTCCCTCCATCTGCCAGAGCTCTTTCGTCTCACCGCGAAAGCCCGTCACTTGAGCCCAGCCAGTTATTCCAGGTTTAACGAAGTGACGAACCATAAACTTGTTTATCAGATTAGAATATTCCTCCGTATGCTTTAACATGTGAGGACGAGGACCTACAATAGACATATCTCCTTTCAATACATTGATAAATTGAGGCAATTCGTCCACACTAGTCTTTCTCATTATCTCTCCGATACGTGTTTTACGAGGATCATTTTCCGTAGCCTGAAGAGTGTCACATTGCGCATTAACCTTCATTGAACGAAACTTGTAACACCAGAATTCACGACCATCCTCACCACTGCGTTTTTGTTTAAAAAAAACAGGACCGGGAGAACTTAACTTTATTGCAATTCCGAAGAATATATAAACGAACGGAAAAACCGTAATAAGAAATAACCCTGAACAAACAACATCAAAAGCACGCTTGATAATACGGTTCTCCAGTGATTCCAATGGTTCACAACGAATAGAAAGTACAGGAACATTCCCCAATAATTCAAAATGCATTCTACGCTTCAAATAATTACGGACATTAGGAACACTAAAGAAACGGACCAAATGGTTTTCGCAGTAATTAATGATAGGGACAATCTCTGCACTTCGCGCAGAAGGAAGGCTACAATAAAGCTGATTGATCTCTCCCGCATGTTTTTCTAAAAAAACACTTACTTCATTTGGTTGTCCCAAATATGGAACATCCTGCGGATACCGGTCCGAAGGAAAATCCTCGAAATACCCCAGTACACGATAACCGGACGTAGGATCATCCGTCATCGCATGATAAAGTTCCTGCATATTCTCATGGCTTCCAACTAATACTACCTTGCGAACATTTCCTCCCTTTTTTCGATAAAGCTCCAGAAAGTGACGGGAAATTAGACGATAGCTAATAATGACAATTATCAGTGCAACATAAAACAGTCCGAAATAGCGGGAATGAGAAAAATGAAAATGAAAAACAAGCAACGTACAAACCGAAAAAAAGACAAAAGGAACCATGTTACGTAAGACACGGATCATGATCTGCTCAGGACGCACCACAGGACGATGAAGAATAACACCTGAATGCATATTACAAAGTAAATAACACAGAGTGATAAGAGTCATTCCCTGAAAGATAGAACCGCAATGGGTACACCAGAAACGAGTGCCCAGAAACAAATTAAATCCCCATAAAAGCAGGTTCAGCAAAATAAGATCCCCAAAAAGGACCAAAGATTTTAGGACTTTGTTAAAACGTTGGACTTCCTGCATAAACTATATTTTTATAATTCTTATCTGGAATAATTACCTATTTTTTCAGTAATGCGAGTACAAATTGCGGTACTTTCCAAGCCATTTTTTCCAACTTGGTCAGAGTAGGCCATAATCCGTGTGAGACATACACCCTAATATCCTCTTCCCACATCTTCTTACGTTTAGCGCTATCAGTAGAAAGTCCACCCATACGCATCCGCACGATATATTCATTGAGATATGTCACCGTAAGTCCACCGGTCAACAGATAACGCACCAATAAGTCACTATCAGCTGCAATTTTATAACTCTCGTTATAAAGCCCCTGTCTCATCATTACATCGCGTCGTATATAGCAAGTGGGATGAAGAGGAAGCCATCCATGACGCACTTTCCAAAGACGATACCCTCCCCCAATCCAGTTGCGCACCACTTTGTTCGTATCATCAGGATTCACAAAGAGACCATCACCATACAAGAAATCGGCATGTGTCCGTTTCATCCGTTCTACAATGCGCCCAACTACCCCATTATCGTAGAAAAAATCATCCGAATGTAGCAATCCGATTATCTCTCCTGTAGCCACACGAATACCTTTATTGATAGCCTCATACATACCATGGTCAGGTTCCGATATAATAATCGAGATACGATCCGCATATTCTCGGATAATATCCAACGAACCATCCGTACTGGAGCCATCCACCACTATAAACTCTATGTCATTATAATCCTGTGCTAAGACACTCTCGATAGCACTCCGAATCGTCGCCACACGATTAAAACACGACGTTATTATAGATACTTTCATAAGATTTTATTCTACATTAAAAAACTTACACATATCAAAAGATCATGAAAATTTCTCTTTCAAATATGCCTTTATCATTTCTTCATTCCATCCACACTGCTTCTTCAATTCATACACCTTTGCATCTACTAGCATTCTGTACCAAAAGCCTTGTAATATGTGCCAGATGAAACCTTCTTTACCATCAAGGAAACCACCCTTCAAAATATAACGGACAGTAAAGTTGACAAAAGGACGTATAAAGAGGGGGGACTTTATATATTTTATTTTTAACCAACGCTTGCGCTGTTCCTCCGTTCCGAAAAGTTTAGGTACTACTTCCCGCGCTTTGGCATCCATAGCATACTCTGTCATCAGCATATCAGCCATTTCACGAGTTGCATATCCGTTATGTTTATCTGTCCACCATGTCAAATTATTAAGATTGGCATCCACTTGATTGCCCATATTTACGGTAATGGATGTTCCATCAGTTAGACGAATGTGTTCATCCATCCATCTGTTTTCGCACTCTCCATGCCCTCTACGAAAGACTTTCAAATGATAGCTAGGATACCAGCCACCATGAAGCAATGGATGGCCCATAAAGTCAATGCGTTTACGCACATAAACACCATTGACTTGGTTAGAGCATTTGCTAACGGCTTCTTTTACAGCTGTGCCGAGTTCACCTTCTAGGAACTCATCTGCATCTATTCGCCATATCCAATCTGCAGTAATACCACATTCATAAACACCGTAATTAAACTGTGTGGCGTAATTTTTCCACTCATGCTGGATTACCCTTGCGCCATGTTCTTTAGCTAGTTCCGTCGTTCTGTCGTCACTAAAACAATCTACGACAACTACGTCATCACAAATTCCTTTTAATGATTTCAAACAGCGAACAATATGCTTTTCTTCATTCTTGGTAAGAATGACAGCTGCAATCGATTGTTTCATAAATTTTTCTTTAAAATGGGAACTCTGATCAAAACATTTACTGACATCCAAGAAAATATTACAATAGCTAGCAATACCATCAATATCATAAAAATAACAACTGCTTGGAATGGGGGAAATTTTTCCAACTAGATATTGGAAATATCAAATAGATCATAAAGAGCGACACTGGCCAAAAAGCCAAGCCATTAATTGTTTTAAACAATACCAACCCGTTAGCATTCGCAGTATCTCCATATGCAGAAATCCAACAAACACCTACATGATTCATGATTACTCCTATGGTGGCACAGAATCTAATAAACTCCACGCCAACAATTTTTTCCTTGCTCATAATCTTCTTTTTATAATTTTTGCAGGATTACCACCAACTACCATACCGGGATCAACATCTTTATAGACGGAGGCTGTTGCTCCAACTACTGCATTTTCCCCGATCTCAACTCCCATACTAATGAATGCGCGAGTCCCAATCCATGAGGCTTTATGCAAAGTTATTGGAGCAACAATCAGTCCTCCTTGGTTGCTGTTTTTACAAGAGAGTTCATGGCCCGCAGTACATAAGTAGCTGTATTGAGAAACCGTCACATCATCTTCTAATGTAACCATAGCTTGATTGTAGCAAATCACATGGGGTCCCAACCAAGCATTATGCCCAAGTCTTAAATTCCAAGGTGCCCAGATGACAGTACTGCTATATACCCCCGAATCCCAATGTACTTTTGCCCCAAACAGCTTTAATAAGAACAATCGCCAAGGCAAAAATAATTTAGTTCCAAATGGACAGAACAGAAGAAATCTTACAATATACCAAAGAGTCCGCAGCATTTTATTGGTTAAAGATACCTTTCCAATATTTGATGATTGAAAGCCCATTATTCCATTACATTATTTACATATTCTTCCACTAAAGGTAAAACCGCACAAGTTGAGTTTATACCACCGGCACGAGGAAGTACTCCTGTGTTTACCACCAACATATTTTCAAAGCGTTGAAAATAATCCTCTACACTATTAAAATCACAGAACATCCCAAAAGGATGATATACATCTTCATATCTTTCTGCAGAAGTACTAAAAGGCAGTTCTTCATAAACAACTCCATTTTTATCCAAGTAAGACTTCACACAAGCTCGTGCTTTGGTAAACAACTCTCCAGTTTTAGGCATGATAGTCAAGTCAACATTGACACTACGTTCACCAAATGCATCTTTTTCATTGTTCATACTCATCTTACCTGATTCTCGTGGAGCCTCTATATCTATTTGGAGATAAAACTCATTCTTGTAGATATACATTCTTTTAAGAATTATCATGTTCCATGCAAAAGCAACACAAGAAGGAATATTCTTAATAATGTTCATCAACAATCCGGCACGAAACTTATGCCCAAACAATAGTTTCTTTAAATCTCTAAAGAATGGGAAGTCCTCATTACAGATGGGCTGAGAATAAAAAGAGTAGCCATCAACTTCACCAACAAATCGTTTTGTAACCAAAGAAGCACCTTGAACATGGAAAGTAAAATCTTGGTCTCCCATTTGAGGACCGCTCTTCACCTTAAAAGCACGTTGAGAAAGATGATCGGAAAAAGTCATTGTTCCTTTTTCTTTTGACAATCCAGATTCTACTAGAAGACGACTACTTTCAAATGCTCCTGACGTTAAAAAGTACTGATCAAAAGAAAGCGTCTTGTGTTGTCCATGCTGAATTAATTCAATTCCGGTAATCAGTTTTCCTTCATTCAGGAATTTAATTACACGAGAATTACTTAATAGTTTAATCTTCTTATTCTTTGCAATCCTAAAATGCGTAAAAAGATTTCGATGAAAATAGCTCAACCATATTCCTGTCTTGGTGAACAGGTTATGTTCTAATCTAACCTCCGGGATTTTATTTTCTAAACCAAATTTTGCCAAAACCCGATCTTTGTATTTTATATCAAGAGCTACTATTCCTTTCATGAACTCTGTTGGATTAGCAAAATCATTTTCTGTAAAAGTCAGCAATTGACCGCCCCATTTAGCAGAAGCTCCTCCATAGCCAAAGAAACGTGCTTTTTGCAAACCTTCGTAAGGCGCATTCACGACATGTGAAATATAACCCATCTCTGATTCGGTCTTTAAGTGTGAATCTCCAACGTCAATGAGAGTAATATCCTCATGCGGATAAACGCTGGCTAGTAAGTCTGACGTATAACTACCATAGGTACCTGCGCCAATTACCGCTATCTTCCTTTTGCCCAAATCAAGGTTTAAAACTTGCTCTGTTTTAGCAGAATTAAACCAAGTTCGTTTAAATAACCCAACAACCTTTAAATAATGATGTTGTTTTGCTATTCCTATAGATTTCAAGCCTTTAGCAATTATCATTAAGAAAAAATAAGGCAAACAAATAGGTTTGACATTCCATTGCCGAGTTACAAAATTGTATTTTGTACCCTCTTCCTTATCTTTATTCAATAAAAGATAAACAGATTCTTTCTTATCTGTTTGAATGATACGAAGTAATGCTTCATGAATTTTCTCTCGGCAAATAAGAGGTAAAGTTGTTCTTTTATCTCCCAATAAGATATTTAAACCAAACTTTGAAACCAGAATTCCAGCTTTACTGATATCTTGATTCTTGGTATAGATATAGCCTGGTCTTACGAAAGACACTTGTAACCCTCCTATTGGATGTTCCATTAAGTAATGATCAACTGCCACTTTAATACTTGCATAGCCACCTTTATTGTGATAATCTTCTTCGATAGCAGATGTTTCATCCACCTCTAAGGATTCATTGGGATAGACACTAATAGAAGAAATCTGAATAAGATTCTTTACGTGTTTATCTTTACAAAATTGTAGGAGAGATTGACAATATTGAATATTCTCCTCAACACTCTTTCCCTTCAATAATATATAATTAACAACAGTATCGTAATTTTCAGAAAGTTCTGAATTCTGATGCATCAAAAATACATCTCCCGTTACAACATTTCCATTTCGTTCTTCTTTTCCACGAGAAAAGCAATCAAAATCAATCCCCGCAGTTTTGAACTTATTTATTAGTCCAGTTGCCACAAATGAACGATGACCACAAATTAAAATTTTCTTTTCCATTAAGCACATTATTTATGCAGCAATATGCTACAGGTTGAGTTGATTTTTAAAGTTTATTATTAAGGCAAATAGTAATCGGAAGCAGATTCTCATAATCTGTGCGTCCGTTAACTCTATTGCCTGAAAAAACATCTTAAAGTATCGCAAAGCGGAAACGATGGTATGATAAGCCGCAGAGACTCTTGCCATCTTGCCACAGTCAAAGAACAAGAAGCCCTTGTGCTCACCTGCCAACAGGTGTATAAATCGTTCGGCAATAGAATAGTCGATCGTACAAGAACAGTCTTTAGTATAAACAAAGAGTTGGATCCAGAACCCATCAACCTCTTGGAATTTCATCGTAGTTTATTACCTCTCAAACAGGTTGTAGGATACTTTAATTTCTCAAGCAAAATGCCTGAATGGACTTTTGGTTCGTCAACGATTCAGGCTTGTAGCGCAGGAAGAACTTTTCAAAACCACTGTTGCTATACATAATCATTAAGTATTTAATTACAGCAATAAAGATCGATATTCTGTTCAAGTATACTACACGCCATTTTGGGACGTTAACATATAAATTAATCAAGAAATACAAATAAAGGTCTCTCTGATTTACTTACAATCCATTCATACAGGCATTTCATCCGACTAGCAACAGAAGCAATTGAATATTTTTCTTTTATCAATTTCTTACCACGTTCCCCCATACTATATAAGTCATTATCGGATATTTCTATGGCCTGTTTAATAGCATTTGTAATAGAAGATTGATTGTATTCAATCCACCAACCACATTGATATTTTTCCAAATCACTCCATGGAGCACCTTTGGTCGCAACACAAGGAATGCCCCGAACAAGCCCTTCAAGGATTACATTACCAAGATTCTCAAATTCACTCGGCATAGCCAATACTGAACACGAAGCTATCGCTCTATCCTTTTCATAGCCTGATAGAAATCCTGTAAAATGAACATTCTGCAAACTCAAGCGAGAAACCTCTTTCCGAAGAAAAGCTTCATAATCCTTATCACCTCCACCAATAATAAGTAATTCTGAAGTTTTAGCTTCATTTCCCAATTCAGCAAAAGCATAAATCAGACTTTCCACATTTTTTCGTTTAGAGATGCGACCTAAATATCCGATACGCCGCACTCCATCACTCTTTGTACATTTAGCCTCTGTATCATCTACCGGGTTAACTATGACAGCAATAGGGGCTGTTACACCCAGTTCTCTGCAATAATTCATTTCATCATCACAGGTTACCTGCACGCAGGCAGCCCTATTCAAATCACGTAACAATCTCAATTTTAAAGAGAGCTTCTTAATGGCTGTGTTTGCTTTCTCAATATCTTGTGGGTAAAGCATCCCTCTAGGTGTGATAATATATGGCCTTTTCAATTTCCGAGCGATATCAATCAATCCATAAGTAGTCCATGTCCAAACACCCTGTGCATGATAAATATCATAAGTACCCAGGGCCTTCACTTCTCTGCAATAATAAGGAGAATAGTAAAATTTTCTTTCAATAGGTTGATGTGAAATAAAATGCACAGGTATTTCAGTTCCCCTCATCCTGCCTCCTTCAGAGAGTGGATACTGAACAATTTCGGCATCAACTCCCAGCTCTCTAAGTCCATATAGAGTATAATAAGTACTCATTGCTGGTCCACCGGCATTTACATCCAGTGTGCCACTATGTAATACTCTCATAGTGACTTCTCTCCTATCCGAGTATACACAAATCCTAAACCTTCAAGCTCTTGACGATTATAGATATTACGACCATCCACAATCACATTGCCCTTCATACACTTCCTAATAACATTCCAAGTTGGCATACGGAACTGTCGCCATTCGGTCATCAGGGCTAAAGCATCGGCCCCGTCGGCTACATCGTACATATTTTCACAATAAGTCACTACATTACCTATTCTACGCTTACATTCCGGCATAGCAATAGGGTCAAACACCCGAACCGATGCACCGGCTTCCAGCAACTTCCCTATTACAACTAGTGCAGGAGCTTCACGCATATCATCCGTTTCTGGTTTAAAAGCCAATCCAAGCACAGCAATGGTTTTACCCTTCACATCCCCCATCAACGTTAAAAGTTTATTGTAAACGATCGTTTTTTGATTCTCGTTCACACGTTCTACTGCTTCAATCACCTCCATGTGATAGCCATTATCAATTCCCGTATGAATCAATGCCTTTACATCTTTCGGGAAACAACTGCCACCATAACCGCACCCTGCATAAAGAAACTTCTGACCGATACGGACATCTGCTCCAATACCTTTTCTCACGTTATCTACATTAGCTCCCATACGTTCACACAAGTTGGCTATGTCATTCATGAAACTGATACGTGTAGCAAGCATGGCGTTAGCCGCATATTTTGTCATTTCAGCAGATGGAATATCCATGAAAATAACACGGAAATTCTGAATCAAGAAAGGATGATAGAGCTTAGTCATCACTTCTTCGGCTTGCTTACTTTCAACACCAACGACCACACGGTCGGGACTCATGAAGTCTTTAATAGCAGCTCCCTCTTTCAGAAACTCCGGATTCGAAGCCACATCAAATGGAATGTTTACGCCACGTTTGTCAAGTTCTTCTTGGATAACAGCTTTCACTTTTTTAGCAGTACCTACAGGAACCGTACTTTTAGTAACCAAAATGGTATACTTATTAATATTCTGACCGAACTCACGAGCTACAGCTAGCACATATTTCAGATCGGCACTACCATCTTCGTCAGGAGGAGTACCTACAGCGGAAAATACGACCTCTACATCACCCAAAATCTTAGTGATATCAGTTGTGAAATGCAAACGGTCATAGGCAACATTACGTTTAACCAAATCTTCAAGCCCTGGCTCATAGATTGGCATCTCACCATTCAGAAGTTTGTCAATCTTCGCCCGATCAACATCCACGCAGGTAACTTTGTTACCCATCTCTGCAAAACAAGTGCCGCTTACTAAGCCGACATAACCTGTACCTACAATTGCTATATTCATTGAATGTAATTTTATATTTGATACAATATTTTATCGTTAATAAATTGCTGAAACAGCTTACAGATATCATTATTCCTAATATAATCCTCCCTATATTTACTCTGATTTCTTCTTAAACAAGATATATCTTCCTCGTTTAGCATCAATACTTTCTTTAAAACAGCCGTTAGTGCCTCGCAATTGTTACTTTCAAAAAGAAATCCATTTACTCCATCTTCTACCATATCGCTAAAAGGTACTATATCTGATGCAATGATAGGAACTGAATAGTTTATCGCTATGAGCGAAGGCCCCGACTGGGTTGCAGAACGATATGGCAAAACTAAAAAGTCAGCCTTAGAGAAAATAGTTGGAATATTCTCGTTAGGGATAAATTCAAAATTCAATTCATATATACTTTTATCCTTAATTAGAGATAAATATTTCTCTTGTTCTTCCTTTGTTGCCTTACCGGCAATTATTACTTTCAGATTTGGATTTTCAAGATTATTAACGGCTTTAATAAGCAAATCCAATTGTTTATAGTCTCTAATCAAACCAAAAAATAAAAGTGTCACCTCATTCCCCTTTTTTTCTATTATGGGTGCTATACCGAAGTCTTTTAATGGCATTTCCGTAAAAAATGCATTTTTTGACGGATAATCTTTTTTAAACAAATCCATTTGCATTTTTGAATAGAAATGAAACCATTTGAATGATTGATAGAATCGCTCCTTCAAAAAATCGACTAGCTTTGAACCTCTAAACTTCGTATCACCATGTTCGATGTAATTGTGAGAACATATTATTGTTCTTTTCTTGGAAAGAAAAAGAAGAGTCAGAATAATAAAGAACGGATTCTTTCCCGGAATAAAAATGTTTATATAATCTTTTCTCCGACATTCCTTATATATTTTAAAGAAATACTTAATAGCTGTACCGATTGATCTCAAGTCTCTATCTCTATACTTTTGATGTACATGTACCAATTTGACATTTCGTCCGATTTCTTTTTGAGGATACTTACAATTATCAAAAGGAGAAAGTACAAATACGTTTAGGTGATACTCTTTAACTAATTCAGGTATTATCGTTATATCAGTATCCCACCAAGAATCGTATGTTATATAATTTATAACCATTCTTATGTATTTATGAATAAAGAATCTTTTTAAGTATCTGCATTAATGCTTCTTCTTGATTTTGTTCCACTCTAATAGCCTCCTTCACCCCAGCATTTTCCCCCGCTCTCACATCTCCGTCACTATCCCCAATCATATACGACTGCGACAAATCGATATTGAAATCTTTTGCTGCTTGAAGCAGCAAACCCGGTTTGGGCTTCCGGCAATCGCAGTCACACTTATATTCAGGCCGCTCGCCAGGAAATCCTTTATCTGTATGATGAGGGCAAACATAAATGGCATCAACAAAAGCTCCCTCTTTGCCAAGTTCCGTTTCCATCTTGTTATGAATTGCCTGTAATTGCTCGAAAGTACAGTCACCACGGGCAATGACTGGCTGATTAGTGATCACGATAGCCAGATAAGCACTTTTATTGATAGCCTTGATAGCTTTAGCTACGCCTGGAAGAAGTTCAAATTGCTCGGGCTTGGTGATAAATCCTACCATCTTGTTGATAGTTCCATCCCGATCCAAAAAGATAGCTTTCTGTCGGTTCTTTAGATTATGAGCATGCACCTTGCCGGTCTTTATATCATTCTCTGCTTCAAAAAAGCGATCGGGCGTACCCATATCTTTAACATATTCCGGAGTATCATAAGCATAGATACGTCCGCTGCCAATATTTATTTTCAGCACATCGCGGTCGAGGTCTATCTTATCGGGAGTCTCCGGATGACGGGGTACAAAATTTTTCATCGTCTCCTTCAATAGTTCTGGGGAGATCAACTCGATGCCCGCATTCACACGATTTTTATAATAGAGACGTTCATCTTCTTTCGCCATCCAACAAATCACCCGATGGGTATCTACAGGCATACCACCTGCTATTTGGGGGGCTTCAATCTCCGTAACAAGCAGCGAACTGTCGTAAGGATGACCGTTAGGATGTGCCACTAAGCTAGCCCACGCTTTCTTTTCTTTATGGAATGCGATAAAGCGATTGAAATCCACGTCAATTATCACATCTCCACAAAGGAGCAGAAAATCTTCTGTAAGCTGGGGCATCTTGAATAGAGCACCTGCAGTTCCCAATGGATGATCCTCGATGAAATATTCAATGCATACCCCAAAACGACTTCCATCTCCAAAATAGTCCTTAATCTTTTCACCCAGATAACCGATAACTAATATTATATCAGTCAGGCCACATGCCTTAAGGTTGTCTATCTGATGCTCTAATATTGGCTTGCCACAAATGGAAAGCATTGGTTTGGGCACATCATTCGCCACAGAAGCAATACGCGTGCCACGTCCTCCAGCCATTATTACTGTCTTCATATAATTATTGTTGTTGATTTATCCAAAGAATTTTTCTTCCAGCATCAAACACAGGCAATGATATACCGGAAGATGTAATTCTTGTATCTTGTAAGTTTCAGTCTCGGGTACTCGGATACACACATCGGTAAATTCCATCAAACGATTTTCCTTTTCCCCCGTAAGTCCCACAACCTTCAATCCTTTTGATTTTGCAGCTACAGCAGCATAGAGAACATTCTTACTGTTACCTGAAGTAGATATACCCAAGAATACATCACCAGCACGCCCCAGACCATTGATTTGCTGTGCAAAGACAAGTTCAGGTACAGCATCGTTCATGAAGGCAGTGGTAAGCGAAGGTTCACCCACGAGTGAAATGGCAGGTAACGCCCCTTGCAGATGATCGGCAAGGACTGTCCCCATTTCCTCATCAATCTTCATCAAGCGGTCTATTTGAGCTGCATAGATTTTACGCTTCATCTTGAATTCCTTCATCAACTCGCCTACAATGTGTTCGCTGTCCGAGGCACTACCACCATTGCCGGCAACAAGCAACTTGCGCCCTGCCGAATAGGCTTCTTCCAGTATCTGATAAGCCAAGATGATATTTTGTTTACATACATCGAGAGTAGGATACCTCTCTATCAAAAGATCTACATGTTTTACTAACTTCTCTTCCATAAATCACTTAATGCTTAGTGAACCTACAGTATCCGTAGGATATATTTTCCAACCATGAGCACCTCCATCACTAAATTGGAACGGCATAACTAATCCATGAAGCTTCTTCAGTGCTTCTTCTACTTCTTTCTTATGCGTTGGCTCTACGATGAACATAATGAATCCACCACCACCTGCACCCGACACTTTTCCTGCTTTGGCACCTGCAGCCATAGCTACGTCCATAGCCTCTTGAATCACAGGATTGGTAATGTTATTTGCCATCTTCTTTTTATTTTCCCAACCTTCACGGAGAATATCCGCGAAGCCGTTTATGTCTCCTTTCAAAATGGCCAGTTTCATATCCTTGGCACTCTGTTTTATCTTGTGCATAGCTTCAATAGCATCGCTCTCTCCACTAGAGGTATTCTTTTTCTGTTCCTCGATAATAGCGGCACTACTACGCGACTTACCAGTAAAGAACAACAGCATACTGGCTTCCAATTCATCAATAATCCAACGCTTAATCTTAAGTGGATTGACAATCACCATATCGTTTTGCAAAAATTCCATGTAATTGAATCCTCCGAAAGCTGCCGCATACTGATCTTGTTTGCCACCAGAGAGACTCAAGTCCTTGCGTTCTATCTCGTAGGCTAGGCGGGAAATCTCGTAGTCTCCAAGAGGTAACCCTAGCCATTCTACAAAACATTTCAATATACAAACAACCATAGTAGACGAGGTACCCAGCCCCGATCCGGCCGGAGCATCATTGTAGGTAGTTATCTTGAATGATTTGGCATCGAGATCGTAATCCTTAATAATACGATTATACACACCTTTTATCAGGCTTGCTTCACCATCTATCTCCATTCTTTTTGTAGAAGGATAACACTTAAAACAGTTTGAGTCATAACTGTTAAGAACGATGCTATTGTCTCTTGTCTCTTCTATGGTGCAATAGGCATAAAGATTGATGGTGGCATTCAATATTAATCCTCCATAAATATCACTGTAAGGTGAAACATCACTTCCCCCTCCAGCCAGACCAAGGCGAAGAGGGGCTTTTGAACGTATTATCATAAAATCAATCTAAATGTTTTTCGTTTTGAATAATAAAAATATGAGATATAATAGAGAAATACTGTTTCTTGTTTTTCCTTAAAGAAATAGGATTAATTTGCTTTTATATTTATCAGAAATCAAGACTTGATAATAAATCCAACCACATAAGCCCCACTTTTTCCACATCAAACAAAGAACTTTTATCTATTGCAGCTTTTCTAATCAAATTCTTTTTTTCTTCAGGATAATTAATGAATTCCACAACTCGTTTCGCATATTCATCTTCATCAAACGAGTTGATTATAAACCCGTTTTCGCCATCATCTATAATATCATGTACAGAAGCAAATGAATCAAATGCGAAAGGTACACATCCATACTGCATTGCTTCTACAAGGACCATTCCAAACCCTTCATAATTACTTGTCATACAACTTATTATGGATTTCTTATAATAATCATCCGGATTTTTAAAACCATAAAAATTAATTCTTTCAAGATTCATATCCTTTGCCTTATTCTCGAAAAACTCTTTATCTGGACCACCTCCTACAATGTCCATACGATAATCAGGAAGCCGATCTTGTAGTTTTTGCCAAATGTTAAGCAGTGAAGATATTCTTTTTTGGGGCTCTGAAATGCGTCCAACATATAATATCACTTTTTCACGCTGTGTATCATCTAGAGAGTAAAATGTATCTAAAGGAAAAGGATTTGGAATAGCCACCACATTCTTCTGATCAAACTGAAAAATTCTTTTAAGATCATCTCTAAAAGATTCAGATAGTATAACTATTTTCTGATTATTATGAGCTATGTTACCCATAGCCTTGTGAAGACGGATATTAAACCTTATTCTTCTCAAAAACTTGTCTAATAAAGTATTCTGTAATCTGCTTGAAAGATAATGTATTCTGCCAAACAGATAAGCCGATGGTATATTATGTATATGATGTATAACTTTTATATCAGAAAGGGTTGACAAGTATCTCACAAGTCGAAAGTATTGAAATGCGCATATCACTATGTGAATATCCTGATTTTGAATAACTTGATCAATTATTTCGTTATATTTTACACCACAACGATAATCATCAGAATAAAAGATGCCTGTGTAGACAGAGTGTGTATCATAATCAGATTTTACTCTATATACAGCATATACATTATATCCATTGTTACGCAAAAAAGGGGTAAGATTATGATAAACTTTTTCTAAACCACCAGTTGTGGGATCTATAGCATTGGGGAACGTTATAAGTATATTTTTCATAAACTATATTTTAGAATGGATGTATTCTACAAATTGTTTATATTGAAGTTGATTGTCAAACAATTGTGCCCGCAATACAGAATGCAGAGCCATATTTTTCAATTTAACTTTGTCCATACCATATATATTTTTCATTGCAACGGCCAATGAATTGACTAGATTTTCGTCATTCTTGACAACAATACCACATTCCCCATCAACAATTTCCGGCATACCTCCACTTCTCGTTATAATAACAGGCAATGAGCTTGCAATCGCCTCAAGGCAGGTTAGTGCAAAAGGTTCCTCCCATGTGGAAGGGAATACACCTACATTTGCAATTTGATAGTATTTATGGATGACTTCATACTTCACAAAACCTGTAAATATAACCCTCTCACCCAATTGATAAATGATAGACGCAAGTTCTTTTTCGAATGGAGACACATAGGTCGAAGAAAACGCAAAGCTCCCGACAATAAGCAAATAGGCATTAGGCATTTTATCTTTAGATTCCAAGAAAGCAAGCAGCAATTCTTTTATACCTTTGTAATCCCTCAATCTACCCGAAAAAACAAAAAGAAAGGAATTTACAGGAATATTAAGCGACTTTCTTAATACATTTCTTTCTTCAATTGTAGTCCTTACATTGAACTGATCGAAATCTATTGAATTATACAATAACCTGATGGCAGCTCCATATTTTCCTTCAATATTTTTCTGCAACACTTTGCATATATAATTGCTAATCCCCAAATAAAGGTCTGTTGATTTTGCATTCAAATCATCCCAATGACGCAAACCATGGAGCGGTATATTATGTATGCGTTGTATAACGGGCAATGCGGTTTTCCTTTTTATATAATCAGCATTAATTGAGGAACCTTCCAGAAGAACAGCATCAATATTGTTACTATTCTTGATGAAACGAACCAACGCACTTGCATAACAATATCCAATAAATGGCAGACCTGTCCGTAAAGCTATAAAATTATAACAACGCTTTAGAAAATCTGTTATTCGATTCAAAATACTCGAAGTACTAACAAAGTGAAAATGGGTACACCTATACTTTTTTGCCTTTTCTCTTGCATTAGCATTGTCAATAGAAAAAATCTCAAGTTGCATTTGCTTTTCTTTTTCATTGGTATCAATCAAAAGCTGAACCAATGTTTCTACTGCACCTCCCAAAACTGACGGTATAGGTAATGTCCCATTATTCATTATAGCAATTCTTTTCATACAAGGATATTTTATAAATGAGGTATAGACATATTGCTTGTATCAAAAAACATCCTTGGCGAACAAATTCAGCAGAGGTAAATCCACAAGTCAGAATGTATCCGAACCATACAGAAAGATATAAATATTTCTTAGGAAGTTTTGCAAATGCCGCTTTTAGTGACCACCATAACATTCCAATCAGACTAAGTACTCCAGTCATCCAACTAATTCCCAACAATCCCCAATCGTAATAATGCAATCCGTATGATTCATTTCTCAAAATTTCTAAAGAATAAGATGTTCTTAATGCCCGGTTACATAATCCAGAACCCAAAAACATCTCTACCGTACTCTTATAATGATGACCATAATAATGGAACAAAGTTGCATATCTAATATAATCTTTATTGCCAAAAGTCTGGTCAGATTCTTGCCTCTCCATCATTCCTTCAAAAACCGTCTGAAAGATGGGAGTAAGATAAAGTAAATAAGCACCTAATCCTCCCAATGCACACCATAAGACAAGTTTCTTTGAAAAGCCGTTAAATCTTATAATCATTATTATAGAAAATACAGCAGAAAAGAACAGTAAAGTTCTAAATCCAAATAATAACATACAAATCAATGAAAGCAACATGGGAAGTATATAGTTCATTTTCTTCTCCAAAATTTTATTCAAAGTATAAAAATATCCCAATGAATTAATGGACATTCCCACCATTCTAATTCGTCGGTTTAACACATCTATTGTTTCATTGTATTGATTGTTTTCATTTAGAAATACAAGTTTGGGATAGACTGAAACTTGATATAAGTAACAAAGGCAGAATATGATAAAAGCCCAAAACAACACCTTTTCGAGAACTTCGATACTTACGTTGTATTTGCACAAAACAAAATAAAATACAACCATAAAATAGATATTATATTCAGCCATGATACTAACTGGACTTTCATACCTAAAATACATACACGAAAAAATGCTTAGTATACAACTGACTACAAAGATTGAAATGGGCTTACTGTAGGATGTTCTTTTTTTAAAGAAAAAAAAGAAAATACCCACCAATACAGGAAATAGATATCTAGGTGTTGGAAGAAGACCGTAACCTTGTTCCAATATCAGACAAGCTATTAATAATATCGGAAAGGAGTTAGCCAATGGATATCTTTTGACTATTGCATTATTCATCATTGTATAGCCTGCTTTATAAATGTTTCTGAAGTCCGGACTAGAATATCTATATTAGGGGTGTTATGAGACATTTCCTGAATATCCCCGCTATCTACATCAACTGTCGAATTTTCTATGCCGAAAGTATTCATTACGTCCAAAGCTCGTCCATCTCCGGGCGAATTGAACAATACGGTTTTGAAAGGCTTGTTGAATATTATAGAAAATGCGGTTCCGTGAAACGATGTTGTAACGACACATGAGGCATTGGCAAACAATCCCACAAATTCAAAAGGAGATGCTGTTAATATTCGATTCTTCATTTTTTTATATTCAGCCTCTGCTGTTACTTCAACCACACTCATATGGTGTAATATAGCATATTTATTTGCCATATCCAGTACCCTATCGTCTCTTTTTACTTGATATACAAGAAGGTATGGTTTATCTATAAAAGTTGGTTTAACAGCTATCTTTTGCCATTCATTGGCTGATAATAAAAAGACAGGGTCTACAACTTTCGTTATTTCTTTATTTATGAGTGGTTGCAAAATATTTTTAAGTTCTGACTCTCTAACTGAAATATTCTCAAAATTGGAGAGCACTTCTTTATATTTTTTATAGTCATCGGAGATGATTCGTTTGGCTTCAGTACTAGCTGCATAGGATATAAATTTACCTTTATGACTGACACTTCCACAAAAGAATTTATCAAAGCCATTGGTAATTCTAGGATTCCAAACTTGGTCACTACCACAAATTATTATATCATAGCCTATAACCTCACTGTCTGTTTCCGTATATTTCCGAGTTGAAAGAGGTAAGCTATCTATAAATGATTGAAATTTGTCAGAACGTTCTTTTCTTTCCGTTAAGAACGGTAATATTCTAAGAACAAAGATAACTTTTCGTATTATATTAAGTCGGGAAATTCTACGCCAAGGCATAATACCATGAGACATGGTTAACGATCTGGGTCTATAATCTATTATCTCTGCATCATAGTTATTCTTCCGCAAATACGTTACTAAAGCATAGGCCTGCAACACGGCCCCATAATTGTGAGCACAATGAAATGTCAATATTCCTATCTTCATATTAAATGGATAATTTCCGCTTAATTTTGTCCATTAACATTCTTAGTTGATAACGATAACCTACATTTCCATATTTCCTGGCAACATACAAAAATCCTCTTTTTTGATAATCCTTTGCAAATTGATGCCAACGAGGATCTACAGACGAAGGATGCTGCAGATTGGGTTGCAATGAGTTCATCAATTCTACATGCTTTGTATGCAGCATATAAGAACATTCCCTAAAAAGGCTACACCCCTTATCTGTGTTACAAATAACAAGCGAGATTCCTTTATTGTCTGTATTCATTTCCGGTGCGACTTTTTCATATCCCCAAAAGTCTCCGATAGTCAAATCAGAAGGTCTGGAAAGATTGCAATATCTACAATGCTCACAAGAGGGTCTGGAGACTAATCCTGAACCAAAAAGATACCCTAACAGAAAATCTTTATGAATAGAGTTATCCGCAAGAGTAAAACTTTCCATATATGGTTGATACCATCCAACAGATTTATCTCGAAATTCTAGTTTGATAACGTTTGATTTGAATTTTGATTCTATATAGCCAAGATAGTCTTTCCATATAGAAGGACTGGGCACTGCATGACAAATAATGTCTACGAGAATGAGATTTTTTCTTTGAGCTTTTCCTATATAACTATTCAAACCTGCAGTTTGACATGGAGTACCAGAGAATAAAACAGCCAGACCTGCCTTCAAATCTTGCTTCACTTGGCGGAACACCGTATTCATATCGCTCTGTACATACTTACTTCCCTTGAATTCGTTACATTCTTCTTTTGTAATTGCTCGTTTATGGACGACTCTAAAATGGTCAGCATATCCTGCACCATACACAACGCCACCATGTTCCAGAATATAATCAGACATAGCAACAAATACGGCTCCTGAACGACTATATCTTAATTCTTCTTCTATTTTATGCCTTGCCGCATAAGCCAAAGGCTTATCTATATTAAAGCTTTTATCGTAATCGTCATTAAAAGCACACACCTTCTCACACAGACCGCAATCAACACAATTGCTTCGATCCACTTCCGGATAGAGAAATCCAAGCGCATCTGGCTTCATTGTAATAGCATCATGAGCGCAAATACTGGCACATGCAGTACATCCGCAACAATCTGCCGGATTATTAATATTTATCATTGTATCAACCGGATTTTTCTTATTGTTATTGAATAAACTCGTTCTATCATCTTCTGATTTTTGCACATAAAGCACTTACCTTTGCCCGGACAAAAACTCTTTCTTCTTTACTGCATCCTATATAGAATATCGAAATTGATGTGGTAAGTATTGACACTACAGATATAATTAAAAAGGATAAAAAGGTTTCATTTATGTTCTTTAATAATAATATCGGTACAATCGCTGATGTTGACATTACCATCAGGACTTTTAAATACACATATTTCAAATACTTGACAGAAGATAATCCAATCATTCCTCTGAGCATATAAAGACGTGCAACTAAACAACATTGAGATATAAATATTGCAACAAACAATACAGATTCCGGTACACATCCTAAACGAAGAAAGATATATGATATAGGGAGATTCAGCATCTGCAAACCACCTACCATAATCTGATAGTTCCGAATTCTACCCGTAGCAAGCATGGCTGTAATCAGTGGATTTGAAATAGATTCACTCATGGCAAGAAGCAACGTTAGCCGCACAAACAGAACCGCATGTTCCGGCACCAATTTCAACCATAGTCCAAGAATATAGTGAGTATTGATAATCACAGGCAATGAGAGCAACAACAACATATAAAATGAGAACTTCGCTCCTTGAAAGATAAGTGTCATCATATAATCGTAATTGCCAGAAGCATAAGATTTTGTAATTTGTGGATTTAATGCTGTCATGAAATTACTGACAAATCCTGAAATTGCTGAATTTACTTGCATAGCAATACCTTTAGCTGCATTTACAGATGGACCGAAAAACAAATTAATGACAACATTTCCACCTTGATCTCTTAACACGGATGAAGCAGCTCCAATGAAATTCCATCCTGCAAACCCAAACATATTCTTTAAAAGTTCTTTATCCCAACAAAAATGATAAGTACACTCTTTGAAATGCCTTTTACAATAATAGCCATAAGTAAAACGAATAATTACCGCTACAGAACACATCAAAATTGAATAAAACAGCAATTTATCCATAGGAGCTATAACGATCAAATATGCAATAATAAGTTTGCCTATAGCTTCCAATATACTGATATAAGCAAAAGCCGACATTTTTTCATGTGCTATTATAGATGCGTTATATGGAACACTTATAAGATTTATGACAAAAGTGACAATAGAAAATTGGAGTACCCAATTAGCTGCCAGTATTCTATCTGCTGGAATAATCATCTTAGAATTAAGAAACCATACACCAACAAGCTCTATTAATATGACTACGATTAAAGATAACAATATTTGGATAGTAACCGATGCTGAAAATATCTTATTCAACTTACTTTGATCACCTTTCCCCAATTCAAAGGTAATAAATCTACTGATAGAAGCAGATAATGACCCCGATATTACCGAAAACATAGCTACAACGCCACCTACGACATTATATATACCAAAATCTTCAACTCCTAGAGCATCTAGTATGACACGTGAAGTATATAAACTCACGATCATCATAAAAAGCATACGAATATAGAGAAGTAAGGTATTCTTCGCTATTCGCTTATTGTTGTCTGTCGCTTGAGACATGTAAATATTTACTATATGCCTATAATACCTTTAAAGGTTATTCGGCACCTCCTATGTCATACTTTTGATTAATAATTTGATTATTGCCTCTCACCTATCGGCTCTACATACCCAACCGGCATATCCGCACAAGCACACCCCAGCAT
>CDYL01031150.1_pt1 | contig 44058 bp, 36 predicted proteins | sample 557761 | NCBI WGS metagenome assembly CDYL01 (sample SAMEA3182104, study PRJEB8094) | gut metagenome | biome: human; feature: gut; material: Stool; isolation source: human stools | place: Canada | collected 2013-02-12 | reverse complement strand
CTGCATGGATAACATCGCAATTTCAGTAGAACATGTAAAAAAAATATATAAATTATATGACAGAAACCGGGATCGCTTGAAAGATGCATTAGGATTTTCAAAAAAACCACTTGGAAAAGAGCATTACGCATTGAATGACGTATCTTTTCAGGTTGGCCAGGGAGAGACAGTTGGCATTATTGGAACAAATGGTTCAGGAAAATCTACAATTTTAAAGATCATCACTGGAGTTTTGAATCCAACCGATGGGGAAGTCAAAGTAAATGGGCGTATTTCTGCGTTGCTGGAACTTGGCGCCGGATTTAATATGGAATATACCGGAATTGAAAATATTTATCTGAATGGAACCATGATTGGTTTTACCAAAGAAGAGATAGATGAAAAGCTGCAGGATATTTTAGATTTTGCGGATATTGGTGATTTTGTAAATCAGCCGGTCAAAACATATTCCAGCGGTATGTTTGTACGTCTTGCATTTGCAGTTGCAATCAATATTGAGCCGGAAATCCTTATTGTCGATGAAGCACTTTCGGTTGGGGATGTATTTTTTCAGACGAAATGTTATCACAAATTTGAAGAATTTAAGAAAATGGGAAAGACCATTCTTTTTGTTAGCCATGATCTTGGGAGCATTGGAAAATACTGTGACAGAGTTGTCCTTTTGAATAAAGGGGTAAAGCTTGCAGAGGGTAAACCAAAGGATATGATCGATCTTTACAAAAGGGTAATGGCAGAATCAAAGATGGAAGACAGCCCGAAAAAAGAAGACGGTCATGCAGCAATAGAAGGAGTTGCATGGAAAGAATCCATGATTTTAAATCCGGATAAGCAGGAGTATGGCGATAAAAAGGCAGAGATTATTGACTTTGGAATTTTCGATGCAACAGGAAAGATTACGAATACTGTTTCTAAATTCGAAGAGTGTGTTTTGAAATTAAAGGTACAGTTTCATGAGGATGTGCTAAATCCAATTTTTGCATTTACAATCCGGGATTTAAAGGGAACAGATCTTACCGGAACCAATTCACTTATTGAAGGGTTAGAGCCTGGACTGATAGAGGCAGGGACGACACTTACAGTATCATTCAGACAAAAATTGCCATTTCAAAAAGGACAGTATCTGCTACAGTTAGGATGTACAGGATATAATGGAGACGAATTAGAAGTTTATCACAGATTATATGATATTTGTTGTATACAGGTTTTATCTAAAAAAGTTACTGTTGGGTATTTTGATTTGAACTCGATAGTAAGTTGTAATGAAGAGTAGGCTATGGGAAGGCGAACAGCGAGTAAAATCAGCGATGATAGGAATCGCTGTATATAAAAAGGAGCATTATGGGAAGAACACAGAAGCTTGCAGCAATTATAAAAGAGGGAGTAAGAAATCCTCAGAAAATAAAAAAAGGATTAAAAGTTTTAAAAAATCAGGGACCGGAAATCTTTAAACAGCGTTTATCTGCCAGTGTAAATTATGAACCTGGGTATGGCAGAGTGAAGAAAGAAAAATTAAAAAATTATAGTGGAGAGATTCTTTTTTCCATTGTAATGCCTGTATATAATGTAGAAATTAAGTGGCTTGATAAGGCGATTGAATCTATAGAAAAGCAGAATTACAAAAACTGGGAGATTTGCATTGCAGATGACTGTTCTACAAAGCAGGAGGTAAGAGAGCACTTATCTGCAATGAAAAATAGCCGGATTAAAATTAAATTATTAGAAAAAAATCAGGGGATTTCAGGAGCAACCAATGCGGCAGCAGCGCTTGCATCCGGAGAGTATATCCTTCTTATGGATAATGATGATGAGCTTGCACCGTCTGCATTACATGAATTTTATCAGAAGATAAAAAAAGAAGGTTCTGAGATCATATACAGCGATATGGATATTATTGATGCGAAAGGAAAAACGAGAGATCCATTATGTAAACCTGACTGGTCTCCAGATCTTTTCCTGAGCCAGATGTATTTAGGACATTTGATTGGATTCAAGAAGTCCTTATTTGAAAAAGTGGGTGGATTTCGCGGTGAGTTCAACGGAAGCCAGGATTATGATCTGTTACTTCGAATGACAGAGATGACGGACAAGATTGGACATGTCCCTGAGATACTTTATCATTGGAGAGATCTTCCGAGCTCCACAGCAGCCAACCCGGAGTCAAAGCCATATGCACAGACAGCAGGACTTAATGCGATTCAGGAACATTTAGACCGTGTTTATGGCAAAGGAGCAGCGACTGCAAATGAGACAGAGAATTTGTTTGTCTATGATGTGAGATATCACATGAATGAGGAACCGAAGGTTTCCATTATTATTCCGATTAAAGATCATGCAGATTTGTTAAAGGCTGCAATTGACAGTATTTATGCGAAGACAACTTATAAAAATTTTGAAATTATTATTTTAAATAACAATTCTGAGAAGGAAGAGACTTTTAGTTATCTGAAGAAGGTGGAAGAAGAACATGACAATGTCATCGTGAAAGATGCGGCGTTTGAGTTTAACTGGTCAAGGCTTAATAATTATGGAATGAAGTTCGCAACCGGAGATGTCTATGTATGTTTGAATAATGATGTAGAAGTTATTGAACCGGAATGGCTTACAAGACTGGTAGAGAAAGCTATACGAAAAGATGTTGGTGTTGTCGGTGGATTGCTTTTATATGAAGATAATACGATCCAGCATGCAGGAGTAGTTATTGGAATGGGTGGCTGGGCTGATCATGTATTCAAGGGAATGAAACCGCAGCACTATGGATCGCCATTTGTGTCACCGATGGTAACAAGAAATGTTTCGGCGGTAACGGGAGCCTGTCTTGCAGTTTCGAAGGCGACAATTGAGAAAATCGGTGGATTTGATGAGAAATTCATTGTATGTGGAAGCGATATTGAACTTGCACTTCGTGCAAACCAGCATGGACTCGTGAATATCTACGATCCAAATGTTCGTCTGTATCATTATGAATCTAAGAGCAGGGATGCAAGTAAAATCCCACAGATTGACTTTGATTTGTCGGATCAGATGTATAAGACCTACCGGAAAAACGGAGATCCATATTATAATAGAAATCTTGATTATTATTGTTGTCAGCCCAAAATTTGTGCCGCGGTGCAGCAGACTGTCAAAGAGCAGGAGGAAAAAATGCTTCTGAAGAGAAAAAGAGAAACCGGACTTCCACAATTGGATACGAATGTATATGAAATTACACCATACACTTTCCGTAAGATAGAATATCCGAACCGCAGAATGAACCTTCTGGTTCCGTCTATCAATGCAGAGCATGTCTTTGGTGGAATCTCAACTGCACTGAAGTTTTTCGATACTTTAGTGAAAGCATTAGGCTATGATGCACGTATTATTTTAGTAGACGCAGAGCCAGACAAAGCAGCCATTAAAAAATATTCCGATGAGTATACATTTGTAAAAGCAGAAGATGATTCTCTCGTTGCAAAACAGATTATTCCATACAGCAATCGTTTTAACCGCAGTATTCCAGTGTCAGAGAATGACTATTTCTTATTTACTGGCTGGTGGACAGCGTATTGTTGTCAGGATGCTTATGTTGGATTTGAAAATACATTTGGAATCAAACCAAATATTTTTCTCTATTTTATTCAGGATTATGAGCCAGGATTTTACTCCTGGTCTACGAAGTACCTGCTTGCAGATTCTACCTACAAAAGTGATTATCCAACAATTGCAATTTTTAACAGTATGTTGTTGAAAGAATTCTTCGATGAAAATCATTACCATTTTACGCATAGCTTTGCATTTGATCCTGTCTTAAATGATGGATTAAGAAAAGCGTTAGAGCAAATGCCTGCACAGGTTGATAAGAAAAAACAGATTCTTGTTTATGGACGTCCAGGTACGGAGCGTAATGCATTTAACCTTGTAGTAGCGGCTCTGAAAAAATGGGTGATGATGCAGCCGGATATTGAGGAATGGGAGATTCTTTCGGCAGGGGAGATGCACCGTTCAATTCCGCTTGGAAACGGCAAAGAGCTTGTCTCCGTTGGAAAGCTTACAATTGAAGAATATGCGCGGACTTTGCAGGAAACTTACGCAGGAATTTCACTGATGTGTTCACCACATCCAAGTTATCCGCCACTTGAGATGTCGGTATTTGATGTAAAGACGATCACGAATACTTATGCGAATAAAGATCTTAAGGATTTCAATGATAACATGGTATCACTGGATAATATCAGTCCAATGAACATTGCAACACATCTGACTGAAATCTGTAAAGCTTACAGACCGCAGGTAGAACATGTGACAGCGAATCCATTATATGTAAAAAATGAGCATGTATTTGATTTTATAAAGGATATCAAGGAGATTCTTGGGTAAAAAATAATAGTTGTAGATAACTATAGAAAAGAGGTTCTATGACAGAGCAGATTGGAAAAGTAACGTTAGATTATACATTTTATAATGGACAGGATCAATATAGTGACGGGGACATCGAGAATGATCTGTTACAGCTTATTATGGAAGAACCAGACGTAGAGAAGATACTTGCAGAAGATGACCGGTGGCCAGTGTTATATCATTTTTCACCTGTCAGACAAAATATATTGGAGTGGTATCCTTTTAAAAAAGATGCATCTGTACTTGAAATTGGGGCAGGATGTGGAGCTATCAGTGGAGTACTTTGCAGAAATGCAAAGCATGTGACAAGTGTAGATCTTTCTAAACGCAGATCATTAATTAATGCAAACCGTAATAAAGAATACGATAATCTTACAATTATGGTTGGAAATTTCAATGATGTTGTTTTGAAAGAAAAGTATGATTATATTACATTGATCGGAGTATTGGAATATGCCGGTTATTACACGGATGATGAACATCCATTTGAAGCCTTTTTAAAAAAAATCAGTGGATATTTGAAAGAAGATGGAAAACTGCTGATTGCTATTGAAAATAAATTTGGATTGAAATATTGGGCAGGCTCCAGAGAAGACCATACTGGAAAATTTTTTGATGGTTTGGAAGGTTATATTGATACAGATAGTAAAGTGAGAACTTTTAGTAAAGAGGCGTTAAAGAAAATAATTACAGATGCTGGATATGGGAAAGCAGAATTTTATTATCCGTTTCCGGATTATAAATTCCCTGTACAGATTTTTTCTGATGAGTACCTTCCACGAGAAGATGATCTTAATATAGGTTTAGATACTTTCGATAATACAAGAATGATGCTTTTTAACGAAAACAGAGTCTATGCAAATCTTTTAAAAGAAAAAAAATTTGAATTTTTTGCAAATTCGTTCTTTATAGAAGTTACAAAATAGTGTGAGGTGATATCTTGAAGAAAATTTACTCAAAAATTACAAAAGAGAGAAGAAAACAGTTTCAGATAGAAACCTGCATAATGAAGGATGGGGAACAGAGACTGGTTGTAAAAAGAGCATTGGCAAAAGACGGAGCAGCACATATCAGGAAGATGTCTGATTATTATGAAAAAAATAAGGATGAAGGTATCCTGTGTCCATCCAAACTGATTTCAGAAAACGAGATCGCTTTTGAATTTTTAACCGGGGAGAGTCTTTGCAATACAATGTTGGAGGCTCTTGAGGATAAAGACGAAGTAAGATTTCTTTCTTTGCTTCGAATGTATGATGGAATCATAAGAAGCAATGTTAATATAGAAAGAAGAACATTTATGCCGGATGCACAATTTGTACAGGTGTTTGGCGAAGTTTCTTTCCCAGATGAGATGGAATGTGGAAAAGAAATGAATATCGATATGAGCTTTGATAATATCATAAAAGATCAGACTGACAGCAAATATAAAATTATTGATTATGAATGGGTATTTTCATTTCCAATTCCAGTGAAATTTGTAATATACCGTGCGGTGTCTGCTTTTTATACCAGAAATGGCAGTGCTATGAAAGATATCATGACAATCAATGAAATTTATGATTGCTTTGATATTACGGAAGAAGAAATTGTTATATTTGAAAATATGAATGAAGCATTTAATCAATATGTATATGGTGGGAAAAATGGCTATAACGCAAGCCTTATTGCTTACAAAAAAGAAGTATACGATGTGAAAAAACTGCTTCCGGAGGAAAACTTATTCTTACAGGTGTTCTTAAATGATGGAACAAACTATCTTGAAGACAAGGCAATTACAAATCATATTATAGGACAGAATGTAAAATTGAATATTCCGATTGAATTCACACAGGATGTATCAGAAATACGATTGGATCCATTAAATGTTTCATGTGTTTTGCAAAATCTCAAGGTGCAAATTGTGACAAAAGATAACAATGAATATGAAATTGAACATTATCGGCACAATGCCATCATAACAAAAGATCATGATTTTATATTTGCATCGGAAGATCCGCAGATCATATTTGAAAATCAATGGGAAAATAATGTCAGAGAGATCAAAATTGCATTTAGAATCAGGGAAGCAGGGTTGCAGGACAATCCGATACTCAGTGCACTTAGTGAGTTAAAATGTCATATGGACAAAGTAGAAAACGAACTGGAGTATATTAAGGGGACGAAAGTATATAAAACTTTATTAGAACGCAAAGTCGATAAAGTGTTAGGAGAAAATGAATGAAAAATGCAGCAGGAATATTGCTGGTAATTTATTTGTTTTTTTTAGTACCATTGTTAGCAGGTGCATTTATTGATGCAGCAGCAGGTGTAAAAAGGAGAAATATATCAAGCACATATGCAAATGGATTTGTTGCTATGCTTGGAATATTTTGGGGTGTTGCGGTACTTTTTTTATATCGTGGCTGTACATTAGAAAAACTTAGTATGGTTTGGATGCTTGCGACGATTACGATATGCGTGGCATCCATATTAGCAAATAAAAAAGCAATATATGGATGTTTTAAACATAAAAGAAAATCAGAAAATGGACACAAGACCGTAAAAATTGCCATGGTAGTATCCATAATAGCAATATTGTTTTCTGTAGTTTGCGTAAAACCACAGATGGAGCAGACAGTACAAACAGTAATGACATCAATTGATACCAATTCTGCATATATATATCAGCCATATACTGGCGAACAGTATCCTGCCACGCAGATGGAAAAGATATTTTCGCCTTATGAGATGCTATATGCGGTCACTGCATGGGTTTCCGGATTACATCCGGCATTGCTGATAAAGGTAATACTTCCATTATTCATTTTACCATTTTTTATGTGCTGTTATTGGGAAATTGGAAAGTTCTTTTTTAAGCAGGAAAAAATGCAGGCAGTATTTTTAATAATTGTAGAAATTATCTATTATGTACCAATATATACAGCGGTAGAAACTCCGGTGACAGGCATATTCCGAAGCTGTTGGAATGGTAGTGTAATGTTGGAATGCTGCATTCTTCCATATGCGTTTTTACAAGTGATGCGTATGTTAAATTTCATGTATGGAGGAGAAAAAAATAAAGTATCCGATTGTGTAAAACATCCGGTTATGATGCAGGCAGTATTATTTATTATTTTATATCCGGCGGCACAATTGTTACATCACAAAGGCTGGTTTTATGTGTTCCTGATGATGTTGCTGATGATTCTTGTCTGGTTTGTAAGGAAGGGGTATAAATATGTCCGGGTTGTGGGAAGACATTAAAAATGCATATTTTTCTTACAATGGGATGGGGACAAATGTTTTTTTCCTTTTTGTGTCAATATTTTATTTATTGATCACAAATAAAAAAAGACAAAGAAATTTGTTAATATATGAGATTTTTGGTATACTTTTTCTGATGACGCCGGGGATTGCAAATGGCATACTAAAAATGAGCGGTCAGAACACAGATCATTGGATGGTCTATGGAATACTAAACATAGTAGCTGTTGTTGGAGTTGTAATGACAGACTATCTGATAAACATACCCACTAAGAAAGAAAAAATAATTGTCATAGTGATATATATTTTACTGATTCAGGCAGGGATGGGATTAAATTATACGTCGCAGCATTTGGAATTTATCACAAACAGTTATAAAATATCAAATGAAGTCATGGAGATCGCTGAACAGTTGGAATTTGTAGAAAAACCAAGAGTTCTTGCACCGGAAGAGGTGGCAGGTGAGCTTCGGGAATATGATACCAGGTTTGCTGTTATTTATGGTGAAGGTTTATCTTTTACCCAGGAGAATCTGGAACAGCTGCAGATAGAAGCAGAATCCTATGGCTGCAATTGTCTGGTTATTAATTCTGAGTATGACAATATTGAATTTTTTAATAGCATTGGATTTAGTAAAATTTATAATACAGAACATTATGAAGTATATGCAAAATAATTTATAGAGAAAAGTGGCGAACTTATGAAAAACTTAGATAAAACATTATGGATCAAAAGAATATTTATGGTGCTGATGGATATTTGCATTGTAATATTGACAAGCATCACGGCATTGATTGTAAGATTCGAATTCAGTCTTTCGGCTGTACCAAAGTATTATATTGGCGTTGTATGGAGTTCATTGCCGGCAACGTTAGTGATCGCGATTATTGTATTTTATGTATTTCGTTTGTATAGCAGCCTTTGGGTATATGCAGGGGTAACCGAATTATTGTATCTTGCAGCAGCATGTATTGTAGATACGCTACTCAATACAGTGACGATTCTTCTGAATTACAGAGATCAGGAGTATCCGCTGCCTAGAAGCTGGTATTTCATTTACGGAACACTATTATTGGCATTTATGTTTATCAGCCGCTATTCCTACCGTGCAGTCAGAACTTTTTTTGGAAAAAAAGTGGATGAGAAGAATCTTAAGAGAGTGCTTGTAGTAGGTGCCGGAGAAGCAGGAAATTCAATTATCAAGGAAATTTCCGGCAGTCGTTTTGTAAACATGCATATTGTAGGTTTTGTGGATGATGATAAAAGCAAAATCGGAAAATATATGCATGGCGTCAAAGTGCTTGGAGATAGAAATGATATCATAGAAATTGCAAAAGAATATCTTGTAGACGAGATCATTATTGCAATTCCGACAGCGAGTGCAAAAGAGACAAAAGCAATTTTAGATATTTGTAAACAGACAGGCTGTGAATTAAAACGTTTACCGGGTATGTATCAGTTGGTAAATGGCGATGTCAGTATCAGCAAATTAAAAGATGTTGATGTAAATGATCTTTTGGGACGTGATCCGATCACGGTTGATCTTGATTCCATTATGGGATATGTTGCTGATAAGGTAGTTATGGTTACTGGTGGAGGTGGTTCGATCGGCAGCGAGTTATGCCGCCAGATCGCATCACACAATCCAAAACAGTTAGTGATCGTTGATATTTATGAAAATACTACATACGATATCCAGCAGGAGTTAAGAAGAAATTACCCGGAACTCGATCTGGTCGTATTGATCGCTTCCGTAAGAAATACAAAGCGCATGGATTTGATCTTTGATAAATATCGTCCGGAGATCGTATATCATGCGGCAGCGCATAAACATGTACCGTTGATGGAAGACAGCCCGAATGAAGCAGTAAAAAATAATGTTTTAGGAACTTGGAAAGTGGTTCAGGCCGCAGATAAATACAATGTAAAACGCTTTGTCATGATCTCTACAGATAAGGCGGTAAACCCAACGAATATTATGGGCGCTACCAAGAGAATCTGTGAGATGATTATTCAGACATACAATAATCGTTCTAAGACAGAATATGTAGCGGTTCGATTTGGTAATGTACTTGGAAGCAACGGAAGTGTGATTCCTTTATTCAAGAAGCAGATTGAGGCAGGCGGACCGGTTACCGTTACGCACCCGGATATTATCCGTTATTTTATGACAATACCGGAAGCAGTATCTCTTGTGTTACAGGCAGGAGCCTATGCAAAGGGGGGAGAAATCTTTGTCCTGGATATGGGAGAACCGGTCAAGATCGTAGACCTTGCGAGAAACCTGATACTTCTTTCGGGACATAAACCCGACGAGGATATCCAGATCGTATTTACAGGATTAAGACCAGGCGAAAAACTGTATGAAGAGATGCTCATGAAAGAAGAAGGCATGCAGGAAACAGCCAACAAATTAATTCATATTGGTAAACCGATTCAGATGGATGAAGAGAAGTTTTTAAAACAGTTAGAAGAGATCAAAGAGCATGTGGTAGAAGAACCGGATGATATACGGGAATGGGTGCAGCGTATGGTTCCGACATACTCTATTCAGAATCGGTAGAACCAGAAAACAGGGTATATAATATGGAAAAAATTTGGGAAGTCATCTTAATTCTTGTACTTGCAGGAATGGGATTTATTTTGCAACTTGATAGGAAAAAGGAAAATGGAACAGATAAAACAAATTCTAAAAAATAAAAAAATATATCTTAGAGATTTTATTGCAATTATTGTAATATTTTTCCTATCTTTATTTGTAGAACAGGTATTATTACAGTGGAATTCGTTTAAAAACGAAAAATATGAGCAGACTTTTCAGGTGAGCGAAGTACAAAAGGCAGAGAATAAAGATGGAGAGACAACGTATGATTTTTTATTTGATGGAAGATATGTGAGCTCTATCTATTTGATTTATCAAAGCAAAACGGACATCAGTTCCAGAATGGAAGTGACATTCTATGATGGATATGGACAAAAAGAAGTGATGGAACTGGAAGATACTGCATCATTTTTGCTTGGAAAATCTGCAGTTTGGGTAGATCAGAAAGTTGACAGCCTAAAATTGACAGTGGAAAACAAAGATGCGGATAAGTTAAATTCAATAATATTTGTAAATCACACGGTATTTTCCTGGGCAAAGTTTCTGCTTGTATTTTCAGTATTGTTGCTAAGTTACTTATTTGTTTCTCATTGTACTTTTTTTGGAAAAAGACCCGAATGGATGTACGCAATGGTATCAGTTGCATTAGGAACGGTGATTATCTTATCAGCACATCATTCATTTGATTCATGGGATGAACAGATTCATTATAATATAGCATATACAGACTCCTGGGTATGGAATTATATGGAGTACAGTGATGCTGTGATGTCGAATGTAGAAATGCGTGTACCAACAGGGGACACGTTAGAGGAAGAACAATGGATAGGAGAATGGCTTAATCAGGCAAATGATACCGTTGTATTATCATCACAAAAAGGTAGATTTCTCAGATATGGACAAAGGGCTTATCTTCCACAGATATTAGGACTTGGATTAGGAAGAACACTGGGATTGTCTTATGTAGCAACAGTATTTTTAGGAAAGTTTTTTAATTTACTGTTTTGTACAGCTGTCGTTACGTGTGCGATTCGTTTCAGCAAGTATGGAAAACGTACATTGATGTGTGTTGGGTTGCTGCCGACAACGGTATTTCTTTTTTCGTCATTTACATATGATGCATTTGTGATAGCACTTTTAATGTTGGGCATAGCATTGTTTGTAACAGAGTACCTGAGTGAAGAAAAAATTCAAACAAAACGGACGATGGTATCTATTCTTGCTATGGTTGTGGGATGCTTTTCAAAGGCGGTCTATATTCCATTTTTGGCATTATATTGGCTTATGCCGAAGGACAAGTTTTATAGCAGGAGACAAAAGAATCTGTTTAAAGCAGGAATCTTTGTCTTATTAATATTAATGTTTGCGTCCTTTATACTGCCGTTAATAGGTAATGTTACAAGCGGAGCAGAGGTAGGAGATTACCGTGGAGGAGATACGAGCCAGACAAGTCAGTTATCTATGATTTTGGGATATCCGTTGACGTATACAGGAGTTTTGTTGAAATCACTTGGAACAACGTTTGCATCTTATTTTATTGGTTCCAAAGTGCTTGCAAATTTTGCATACCGTGGAATCTATGATGGAATAGGATATTTTGTAGTACTGCTTACGATGTTGTTTACATTTGTGACCGATTTTGGAATGACAGAAAAAACATATGATGCACAGATGAAAAGAAAAATATTGATGATGAAAATATGGAATGCAGTATTAATATTTGGAACAGCATGTCTGGTCTGGACGGCATTATACCTGGATTTTACACCGGTAGGGTCGATGGTAATTAACGGAGTATCACCAAGATATTATTTGCCGCTGATCTTTCCACTGAGTCTCATTTTTATAAACCAAAAAGTGAGATGCAGCATGAAATTAGAGAATTATCAGAGTCTTATAGCGTTTTTAATGCTGATAGGCACAGGTATATCTATTTATTGTCTGATGCTTGCATAAATTGCAGATACATGAAAGGAATCAAAAAGATGAGACAATTTACAATGTCACAGAAACTTTATATGGGAGTGAAAAGAATAATTGACATTCTTTTATCGGCGATGGCATTAATTCTGTTATCCTGGTTGTTTTTGATTTTATGCATTGCGATTAAAATTGATAGTAGAGGACCAATCCTTTTTAAACAGAAAAGGGTTGGAATCCATAAGACACACTTTATGATCTACAAATTCAGAACTATGAGAATTGATACGCCAAAGGATATGCCAACCCATATGCTGGCTGATCCGGAACAGTATATTACAAGAGTAGGGAAATTTTTAAGAAAAAGCAGTCTGGATGAATTGCCGCAGATCATCAATATCCTTATGGGAAAGATGAGTATTGTCGGACCAAGACCAGCTTTGTGGAATCAGTATGATTTGATCGAGGAACGGGATAAGTATGGTGCGAATGATGTAATGCCGGGACTGACCGGATGGGCGCAGATCAACGGACGTGATGAGTTGGAGATAGATGTAAAGGCAAAACTGGATGGTGAGTATGTGAAAAAATTTGGATTCATAATGGATCTGAAGTGCTTTTTTGGAACGATCACAGCAGTCTTGTCACACAAAGGTGTTGTGGAAGGTGGAACCGGAGAAATGCATAAATAGCTAGTAGCAGCGGATAAAAAGACATGCTGGGTTATTCGAGGGAAAATAATGGGAAAACAGATTTTGATAACCGGAACCAACAGTTATGTTGGGACTTCATTCAAACAGTATATAGAGAAAAAAAATGGAAACATGCCGTTGGAAGACCGATGGCATGTTACATTTGTTTCTGTGAGAAATTCAGAATGGAAGAAAATGGATTTTTCAAAATATGATACGATCCTCCATGTGGCTGCAATTGTACATCAGAAAGAACAGCCGGAAATGGAGGCACTCTATTATGCAGTTAATACAAAATTGACAGAAGAACTTGCGGATAAGGCAAAGGCTGAGCGGGTTCGTCAGTTCGTTTTTTTAAGTACGATGAGTGTTTATGGAATGACAATGGGACAGATTACAGAAGAAACAGAATGTACACCGATTACTTTTTATGGAAAAAGCAAGCTTGCCGCAGAACGGTACTTATGTGAGCAAAGAAGTGATACATTCAAAGTAGCAGTTATCAGACCTCCGATGATTTATGGGAAAGCTTGTACTGGAAATTATGCTTCATTGGAGAAGCTGGCGGGCAAGATACCTGTTTTTCCGAGAGTGAGCAATGAGAGAAGCATGATATACATCGAGAATTTGTGCGAGTTCTTATATCGGATTATAAGAGGAGATGCAGATGGCAACTATTGCCCACAAAACAGCCAATATGTGAATACATCAGATATGGTAGCACGGATTGCAGAAAGCTATGGAAGAAGTATATGGCTCGTTCCGGGATTCGAATGGATCATCGGTAAGCTTGCCGGAAGAGTTAACATATTCTCAAAGGTTTTTGGCAGCCTGACCTATGACCGGAAACTATCATTTCCGGAAGAAGTGGGAGAGTATGAAGTGGTGGATTTTCTGGAGAGTATAAAAAAATCTAAGGAGATAGAATATGAGTAAAATATCCGTATTGATGTCTGTTTATAAAAAAGAAAATCCAGAATATTTAAGAGCGTCATTAGAAAGTATATTAGTTCAGACGAGGACCGCAGATGAAATTCTTCTGATCGAAGATGGACCTCTGACACAGGAATTATATCAGGTAGTGGCGGAGTATCAGAAAAAATGTGATTATCTCCATGTGCATGCTATGGAACAGAATGTTCAGCTTGGTCGTGCACTGGCAAAAGGAGTGGAATTATGCAAATATGATCTGATCGCAAGAATGGATACAGATGATATTGCGATGCCGGATCGATTAGAGAAAGAGGGGGCATATATGGAAGCACATCCTGAAGTGGATGTGGTAGGTGGTGCTATCCGGGAATTTAATGATGAAGGAACCATAGACCGCGTCAAGAATATGCCAAAGACTCAGGAAGAGATTTTAGAGTATGTGAAAGTGCGTAATCCATTAAATCACATGACAGTTATGTATAGGAAAGATTCTATTTTAAAAGCAGGAAATTATAAACATTTTCCATTTTTGGAGGACTATTCTCTATGGAGCAGGATGTTGTCACAGGGATATCAGTTCCGGAACATGGAAGATATACTTGTCCGGGCGAGAACAAGCATGGGATTAGTAAAGCGAAGAAGTGGATGGGCTTATTACAAGGATTTTCAAAAGCTTAGAAAACAGCAGCACGAGCTGGGAATTACAAATACGTTTGAATATATAAAGGCGCAGGTTGGAACTTTTGTTGTACTCATGATGCCGGGGTGGATGAAGGAGTACTCTTATAAGAGATTTTTGCGCAAATCTGAATAACTAAGAAAAAATTCATAGAAAAATTCTTTTGTGTAAAGAAAATTATGCTATAAATGCTTAAAGGGCAAGGCATAAATGGAGGAAAAAATCATGCGTGAAGCCCGTGTGCTGGAGATCATTGGAAAACGCCCGGTGGGCGGTGTCGGGACAGTGATGCTCAATTATCAGAGACATATGAATATGGAACGTGTCCAGATGGATTATCTGATCTTCGGAGAGCAGGAAGAGACATTTGATAAAGAAGTGAAAAAACTTGGCTCAAGAGTCTATACTTATCCGGCATTGTCCGGCAGACAGATGAGACAGACAAAGAAATATTTTGAACAGTTTTTTTCAGAACATCACAGTGAATATGATATTGTTCATCTGCATGCACCCTACATTGCATTTTTATGCCTGCCGGTTGCAGCAAAGTATGGAATCAGTCATCGAATTGTACATAGCCATGCAACTGTATATGCGGAGAGTAAAAGAAAAGCGGTGCGGAATAGAATGCTTTGGAGCATATCTCAAAAGTACATTACCGATCGGATCGGATGCTCGCAGGCAGCAGGAGCGTTCCTTTTTGGAAAAAGAGATTATACTGTGTTGAAAAATGCGATCTGCTGTGAAGAATATGCTTATAACGAGGCGACAAGAAGCAAGATCAGAACACAGTATCAGGCAGAAGATAAACTGGTTATTGGAAATGTAGGCCGGTTCAGTCAGCAGAAAAACCAGATGTATCTGGTAGATATTTTTTCGGAGATACGAAAAATCCACAAAGACAGTGTATTATGGCTGGTGGGAGATGGCGAACTTCGACCACAGATTGTGGAGAAAATAAAACAACTTGGGTTGATAAATTCAGTAAAAATATTTGGAATGGTGGATAACACAGGAGAGTTATATCAGGCAATGGATGTCATGGTCATGCCATCTTTATTCGAAGGGCTGCCAATGACTGGTGTAGAAGCACAGGCATGCGGTCTGCCATGTGTGTTTTCTGATACGATCACCAGAGAAGTGGATGTGATGGGCAGTCCATTCCTGTCGCTGGAGGAAAGTAAGGCAGAATGGGCGAAGACAGCGGTAAGAGCGGCAGGACGCTATAAAGACAACGGAAAGGCAAGACGAAGTTTTGGAAAAGAGCTTGCAGAACATGGATTTGATATCCGTGTGGAGGCGGAACGATTAGAAGAAATGTATGTTGGAATGATGTGAGACATACAGAATATAAAAGGCATAAATATGAGGAAATAATATATGACAAAGAAAATGTTTCAGATTTCCAGAATATTGATGGTTGTGCTTACGATTGGTGTGTGCCTGACTTTATTGTTAGATGGACGTGTCATGATATTGGATAAGCATATCTATCTTAGATGTATGTTGGAATTTGCCAGCTTGACATTATTTTTAATAATTTCCAGATTATATGAAGCAAAAAGAAAGATATTTAGCACAGGATATTTATTCCTGATGATCAATGCTTTTATAAACGGAACCATATGTCCCTGCTATTACACGGACAGCCGTTTGCTCAGAGATGAGCGGGATAATTATTATATGCCCAATGATCATTTCATGATTTATATGAAGGTGTATTTTATATTAATGTCTATTATTCTGGTTTATTTGTTGTGTTTAAAGCATACAACTAATGAGATAAAAAGGTATGATTTTATAGAATATAAGGACACAGATGATTTTGCTATACTTGCAGGCAGTGTTCTGTTGGCACTTCCGGTCATGGAAATGACAGGGACAAGTGGCGTTATGTTAATGACACCGGTTTTGTGTTATTTCTTTGGCAGACTGATGTATTCGAAATTCAGTTTATCTCAGAGTATATTTTGCTTTATTGGATTGTTGCTTGGAATATATGGAATTTATCGGATTTTAGATCAGAGATATCTGGTAATTCAGTATGCAATGCCAGTAATATTAGTGTTCTTAGTGTTTGTAGCAGTGAATGATGATAGAAGAAAAGGAAAGAAAGTTGTTCCTTTAATGATACTTGGAATTATTGCAGTGCTGCTTTATGGTATGCTGTCTGAAATTGTAAAGTTAAATCGTTATTGGAATGGAAATTATAATCTATTATATGAATTGACAAATTTCCAGAGTTACATTGATTTTGGTGCTAATCAGTTTTATCGAATTTTTGGTATCTGGACAGAACTAGGCGGTAATATCATAGATTTTGTCCATAAAAATGGATTCTTCTATGGTATTACCTATGTGAAATTTCTGGCACCGTATTTTGGATTTGAATATGTTAGTCTGCCTGCCATATCAGCAAGGTACATTCAGGCATCTTATGCACAGCCCGGCTTGATTGCAGAGGGATATGCAAATTTTGGAATCATTGGATCGGTTGTAAATATGTTGATTCCATTTCTGCTGGCAGAGTACTTTTTAAATTTATTTTTAAAAAAACGAGATGGATTGTCAATTTGTCTGATGACAATTCCGTTCGTGAAGATACTTTTGGATGGAGGAACAATTAATTCCATTATTGTGGGTATTGGAATTTGTATTTTACCATTTAGTATTTATTTATTGTTGAAAATTTTTAAAATAAATGTAAAGACTGTGGAAAACATCAGAATCAGAGTATTTAGGAAGAAAAAGAGACAACTGCAAGGATGGAAGAGCAATGGAGAAAATAACAGTAATCATTCCAGTATATAATGTAGCATCTTTTCTGGAACGGGCATTAAAAAGCATAACATGTCAGACATACACGAATCTGCAGATTCTGTTAATTGATGACGGCTCAACGGATGAAAGCGGAAAAATCTGTGATGACTGGGTGAAAAAAGATAGCAGAATACAGTGTGTCCATCAGGAGAATGCAGGTGTATCTGTTGCGAGAAATCATGGACTGGATCTTGCAGTTGGGGAGTACATCATGTTTATAGATGCCGATGACTGGGTAGAACCTGAAATGATAGAAAGTTTGCATGAACTGATTCTTAAGCATCAGGCAGGTGTAAGTGCCTGCAGATATGTGGAGTCTCATCAGACAGAATTTCTGAGCAGGGATGAAAAAAAAGATGGACAGGTTACCATTGCGGAAGGTCAGGTGGAAGCAGGAATTCAGCTATTGTTACCATGGTCTGTATATTGTAAATTATATAGAGCAGATTTATTACATAATATTCGATTAAAGAAATACAAAATAGCGGAAGACCTGTTGTTTAATACAGACATTATCTGTGAAGGTAAGCTCGATAAAGTAGTGTTTATCGATATTCCGTATTACCATTATTTTATCAGGGATGACAGTGCAATCCGCCAGGAATACCAGAAAAAGTATATAGATGGTGTGAAGGTAGAAGAAAACTGCTATGACAGACTGATTCAGATCTCGCCACGTTTTGGTGATATTAATATTGTCGGTTGTTCGGTCAGTATGCTGTTCGAGCGTATAGCAGAGTTGTCACATGCGGAACGAAAAAAGATATGGGAAGATTTCAGATGGTGCAAGAAAAATGCCAAAGAATATAAAAAGGCATTATTGAATGTATCAGATAGACACAGAAAAATATCTGGAGTGCTGAAAGTATATGTACCAGATTTATATCTATGGACATTGATTATACGGAAAAGGAAGAATAAATGAGCAGAGAAGACGAATTAATATCAGTTGTTGTACCGGTATATCATGTGGAAACATATATAGAACGCTGCGTGGAATCCTTATTGCAGCAGACATATTCCAATCTGGAAATTATTCTCGTAGATGATGGCGGAGATGACAGATGTCCCCAGATATGTGATGAGTATGCGAAAAAAGATGCAAGAATAAAAGTGATTCACAAGAAAAACGGAGGTCTTTCTGATGCCAGAAATGCAGGTATGAGAGCAGCTTCGGGAAAATATCTTGCGTATATTGACAGTGATGATTATATTCAGCCGGATACTTACGAGAAAATGATATATGCTCTGAAAAAAGAGAATGCTGATATTGCAGTATGCAATTATGAAGCTGTGACAGACCAGGGGCAGAGTATTACCGAGAAGAACCAGAAAATGGATATTAAGGACAGAACCTATTCATCACAAGAGGCAATCAGTAATCTCTGCGGACCGAATTATCATTATTGGGTGACTGCCTGGAATCGATTATATAAGATAAAGATTGCAAGAGAGATCAGCTTTCCGGTCGGAAAAATACATGAAGACGAATTTACTGCACATTTATTTTATGATAAAGCAGAAAAAATTGTGGGAATCTCGGAGCCGTTGTATAAATATGTGATTCGCGAGAACAGTATTATGACAAAGAAATACAGCGTGAAGAATCTGGCATATGTGGAAGCAGTGAATAACAGAATAGAATATTGCATGGAACATGGACTGGAAGAAGTTGGGCAGGCGTTCTTACGGTGGATGTCGCGTTATCTTATGAATGTATATGATAAACTTGATATAAAAGATAAAGAGGTCAGACAGACCTATGATAAATATGTGGAGATGTATCTGAAATTATATCATTCCATTAAGGAGAAACATAAATTGGATACGAAAACAAAAGCAGCAACATTTATGCTGGTTCATACTCCAAAACTGGCAAGTTATATATCAAGGAAAATTTTGAAGTAAAAGGAAAACGGAGAAGCATATGAAAAAAATATGTCTTGTTGTAGGAAATACATTGCCTGTACCGGCAGTGATGGGGGGAGCTGTTGAAGAACTTATCACAATGCTGCTTGATCAGAATGAAATAGAGCAGAAAGCAGAATTTATTATTTTCTCAAGAGAGAATAAAAAGGCAGAAAGGGAAGCAAAAAAGTATAAGTATTCCAGAATTATTTATATTCCAGACGATACTGTTCTGGATAAGGTAAATAACAGAATCAGAAGATATGCTTCCAGTGTGCTGAAACCAGGAACCTTGTTGGATTCCGGATATTATCGCAAAATTTACCATATTCTGAGGAATATCAAATGTGATGCAATCGTCTGTGAGGGTGGTCTTTATCATGAATTTCGTCAGTTCGCAAAGAAATTTGGAAAAGAGAAAACTTATCTGCACATTCATCATCATGTAATGGCAGATCCTGAATATGATGAAATCTTTGGAAATATTATTGCGGTCAGTGAATTTGCAAAAAAAGAATGGCTGCGTACTACAAAACAGAAAAAAACGGGTGCGCATGTTGTTTATAACTGTGTGAATGAGGCAAAATTTAATAAAAAAATAACAGTTGAGCAGCGAAATAAGCTTAGAGCACAGTTAGGTCTGAAGGAAGATGACTTTGTAGTTTTATATTGTGGAAGAATACAGGAAGTAAAGGGAGTCCGGGAATTATTACGGGCATTTGCAGGGATAAAAGAGCATAATTGCAGGCTATTGATCATTGGAAATGCTGATTTCGCAGTAAATACGACGACACCTTTTTTAAAGGAAGTAGAAGAATTGGTGCAACAAGATACTGACAGAATCAGATTTACTGGATATATTGAGAACGCAGAATTATATCAGTATTATCAATGTGCAGATATGCAGGTCGTTCCATCTATGTGGGAAGAGGCTGCCGGACTGGTAGCGATTGAGGGAATGTTATCAGGACTTCCATTAGTCGTAACAAAATCTGGCGGATTAGTGGAGTATGCACCAAAAGAAGTTGCCATGCAGATAGAAAGAAACGGAATTGTAGAGAATCTCAAAATGGCAATTGAAACGGTTATGGACAATCCGGTTGAACGAAGAAAAATGAGTGAAGCATCTGAGAAGCGAGCAAAAGATTTTACCAGAAGCAGATTTTATAACAGCTATCTGAAAGTATTCGAATAGAATACAAGAGAGGAATGGATAACTATGAAAGTTGGTATTTTAACATTTCATAATGCGCACAATTATGGAGCGTCTTTACAGGCATATGCGTTAAAAATGTGCATACAGCAGATGGGGCATGATGTGACAATTGTCAATTATCGGAATCCGAAAATAGAAGGACAGTATCCCCAAAAATTAAGACCAAAATTTACAAAAAAAATTTTGAATCCGAAAAACTGGAAGCAGTTTGTCTATGATACAATTCGTGGAATTTATGGACAGAAGGCATGGAACCGTCAATGGAAAGCATTTGATCAATTTATCACGGAAGAATTACTAGACAATGACAGGCGGTTAATAGGAGTAGATGGGTTTGAGTGTCTGCATAAAGATGCTTATATTCTGGGAAGCGATCAGATTTGGTCAAGTTTTTTGACGGGAAAATTGGATCCTGTCTATTTTGGTGAGTTTAAGAAAAAGGAAAGAATTATTTCCTATGCGGCAAGCCTTGCAAATGGTAAAATAGCAGAGAGTGAGGAAGCTGCATTTGTGAAACTGTTGAAGAATGTAGACGCAATTTCTGTTCGGGAAGAAAAACTGGCAGAGCAGTTACGACAATTGACAGGAAGAGAAGTGTCAACGGTTGTAGATCCGACATTATTACTTAAGGCAGCTGATTATGAGAAAATTATGACAACAGAGAGGAAACTTCCAGATGGTAAACTTCCAACAGAGGAAAAATATGTATTCGCATATTTTGTAGTTGAGGAAAAGGCTGTGGAAGAATGTGCGAAGAAAGTTGCCAGAAAGCTGGGATTGCAGTTGATAGAACTGCATTATTATCATATGCCAGAGAATAGTGAAGCGAATCAGTTTGCAGATTTTGGACCAGCAGATTTTCTGGCCTATATAAAGAATGCGGAAATGGTCATCACTAATTCATTTCACGGAACTGTATTTTCAGTTATATATAGAAGACCATTCTACAGTGTATATAAGAAAAATGGCAGGGTAGATAATTTACTGAAATTTCTTCAGATATCAGAAAAACACGTATCCAGCGCGGAAGAAATCGACGAGATAACAGAGATTGATTACGAGGATGTGCATAAGAGACTGGCAGAGTACAGAGAATCATCCTTACAGTTCTTACGAGAAAATTTGAAATGAGGACAAGACAATGGTTTTCAATTTTGAGCAAAAACCAGGACAGACGTTAGAAAAAAAATGTATGCAGGAACAGATTACGCCAAGAGTATCTATTGTTACGCCGTATTATAATTCGGGTCGGAATTTTGAAGAAACTTATCGATGCGTTATAAATCAGACAATGCGGGAATTTGAGTGGATTATTATGGATGATGGAAGCTCCAGAAAAGAGGATATTGAATTGTTAGAGCGTCTGGGAGAATCAGATACCAGAATCCATGTGTTTCACCAGAAAAACGGAGGTCAGTCTAAGGCAAAAAATGAGGCTGTGAAGAAGACGATGACAGACATTGTTGTGTTTTTAGACGCAGATGATCTCGTGGAACCATTTTATATAGAATATCTTTACAAGGCTTTGCAGGAAGAACCCAATGCCGGATGGAGTTATATGGATCTGGTAGGCTTTGGAAGTGAGCAATATGTATGGTGCAAGAAGTTTTCGGCAGGTAGAATGACATTTAATAATATTCTTGTCAATGCAGCAGCATTTCGTAAGGAACAGTTTCTTGCAGTTGGTGGCTTTTCTGAGATTGCAAAGCACTATGATGAGGACTGGGCGTTATATCTGAAATTGATGAGTAAAGGTGTATATCCGGTACATGTTCCAATGATTGGTTTCTGGTATCGTAGAAGTGCAACTGGTATGCGGAAAACCGTAAGAAATAATGTTTCTATGAGAGAAAAATCGGACCGGTATATTGCAGAACTTGCAAAGCATGTAGATATCAGTCTTAGAGAGAAAATCTATAAAGGAACTCTTCCAGATTGTGCCATCAAGAGCGAATACAGCAGAAGTGACAGTATGATCGCAAAAATGTGTACAAACAGCGGAGGACTCAAGCTGGTAAAATGGGTATATGGAAAAAGAGGTTAAATTGACTTCTATATAGATATAAACTATACTGAAAAGACAGCAATGCAGAGAAAGGTAATTGTTTATGAGTGACAATAGGAAAGAAAATAAAAAAGAAATAGATCTGGAATTAAAAGATATTCTGCTTGAATTTTTGCGTAGATGGAAAATAATCGTTTTATTTTCGATTATTTTTGGACTCGTATTCGGTGCAATGAGATATCGGAAAGACTATGCAGCAGCACATACACCAGCACCGGAAGTAAAGAATACAACTTTGGAAGATGCATATGCAGATCTGGACAAAGATCAATATGAGCGTGTAATCCTTGCTGTTTCATTGAAGGCTGCAATAGATTCCAAAAGTCTTTATATGAATGAATCAGTGTTGATGAACATTAATGCACATGCAGAGGATGCCGTGATTTTACAGTACTCAGTAGAAGGAGCTGAAGCGGAAAACATTGTAAATAGTTATGTTAATTATATTAACAGTGGAAGTATTGTTTCTGATATTAATAAAGAGGGAGTTCATGTAGCAGAGGGTTATCTGTCAGAATTGATAGAAGTTCTTCCAAATCAGACAGAGGATGCAATGAAAAACTTTACAGTGAAAGTAATGAATTCTGATGCTGAAAGCGTTGGGTTATTGGCGGATGCCGTGAATGATCAATTAACGACATATGCTGCAAAATTAAATGAGAATAATCAAACGCATATTCTCAATCTGGATAGTAGAAAACAGGTTCAGATTATAGATGAGGCACTGGCAGAAAAACAGGATGCATATGCACAGGAGACAGAAGATCAGCAGAATAAACTTGCATCAATTAAGGCCGATATGAATGCAAATCAGCTTCGTGTATATCTGGATATGGAGAAAGACATCTTTATCTGGGGAGATGACGAAGAGGAACAGACAGAAACAGCAGAAGATAGCGTTTCAGGTACAGAGGTTGTAAAAGTATCAATTAATAAGAAACAGATTATGATCGGTGCAGTGGCAGGCGCAGCAATTGCAGTTGTGTATATTTTCCTGGCATACCTTCTTAGTACACGTATACGTACGAAGGATGAAGTCGAGAGCATTTATCAGACAAGGCTATTAGGAACAGTCAGAAAAGAGGAAAAAGATCACCCAATCGAGAAGTTTGTATGGAAGTTAGAGAACTTTGGACATAAGAAGCTTTTATATGAACAGCAGGTTCAGATGCTGATTTCCAATATCTATATAGCATGCAGGGATAGAAAGACAGATAGTATATATCTGTCAGGCAGTATTTTAGAAACTGTAGACAAAGATTTATTAACGATGTTGGAAGCGGGGTTGAAACAGAAAAATATTCACGTTGTCTTTGGAGATGCGATAAACTACAATGCAGAAGAACTCCTTCGTGCAGCAGAGGTGGGATCCGTTATCTTCATTGAGAGAAGAAGAAAATCATACTATTCTGAAATTTTAAGTGAGATGCAGCTTTGTGATGCAAATAATATTCAGATTCTTGGAATGATCATGTTAGAAAATTAGGGAGTTGCAGGAGAATGGATACATCCTATTTATACTCGTATAATGCAGAGCGTTATCAAAAACTGGCAGAGCGAAAGTTGCCATGCAGGGAGAAATTGAATACAACAGAGGTGGAACAGGGGTATCTTTTGCCAAATCGATTTGCAAAAAACCGTCTGTTTGGTTGTGGAGGAGTGCTTGATGCGGAAAAAAATTATGTGAAAGCATCTGAAATGAATGCGTATGCAAAATATGCAGTTCCGGTCACAGCGCAAGATGAAAAAGAAATTTATCTGGGAGAAGGATACACCATTGATGATAATAAAGTTGAATATCTGGACGAAGAAATAATATATCTGGGTTATATTAATAATCATTGGGGACATTTTCTGATCGATTGTTCTACCAGATTGTATTATTATCTTGAACATATGGATGAAAATCATAAGTATGCATTTCTTGTGAATGAGAATGAAGATTATCAGGCAATAGCTCCGATCAGGCGCTTTTTTGAATTATTGGGAATAGCGGAGTGTCTGATTTTCATTCATAAAGTTACCAGATGTAAGAAAGTGATTATCCCAGAACAGGGTTATATGATTAATGCATATTATTCAAAACAGTTTCTGCATGTATTCGAAAAGGTGGCAGAGAGCGTTGATTGCAGCAGGTATCCATCTTATGAGAAAGTTTATTATTCCAGAAAGCAGTTTAAAAAGGCAAAAGGGACGGAAATAGGGGAGAATATTTTATTAGACCTCTTTTCTAAGAATGGATTTACGATTATCTCTCCGGAACAGTTGACACTGGATGAGCAGATTGCAGTCGTGCGCAATACAAAACTTTTGTGTGGAATTATTGGAACACTTGGTCATAATATGCTTTTCGCAAAGCCGGAACAACATATGATTCTGGTGAATAAGACACACAATATAAATGTTGCACAGATGGATATTAATAAGATGAAGAAGCTTGATATGACATATATTGATTCATATCTGGCAGAATTTCCATCTCTGATAGGAAATGGACCTTTTCTGATTACATACAGTGAAAAGCTAAATCAGTATGTAGAGAGGCATAATTGGAAGAAACCGGCAGAAGATGTGATCAGAGAAACAGTATTAAAAAGAAATTTACAAGAATATGAGGAAATGTACCGAAGCAGAAACCTTAAGAATCTGCGGTTGGTATATGAAAAGAACCCAGACAGATTTGATTATTTTGCACCGGATCATCTTTTGGAACTTGAGATGCGGTTTTATCATCTGGAACATCCTGCGACGATGAGAGAAAAAATCTTTTATCAGTATAATCGGGTAAAGAGAGCGTTTCGTAGAATCGTGAAACGATAATGGAGCATATACGGAATGATTATGATCATAAAGGCGATAGGAGTCCTGTTTTTAGATATAGCCATATATTATGTAATAGGTACTGCTATCACAGAGAGATTTAAAAACAGAATAAAAAGGAATGTAGCATTTCACATAATTATAGGATTTATTGTATACCAGATTATTTTTCAGGTTTGTGCGATTCCCTTCATTTGGTTGAAGCGGAGTCTGACAGAATTAACATTTGTATGGACTGCATTGATAACAGTCATCGTAATTGTGGCGGTGGTGAAAGCAAGGAAACGGATTCCAGAAGATTTTTGTTTTGTGAAAAAAATATTAAAAGAACACAGACTGCTTATGGGTATAACTATAATAGCAGTCCTTATTGTATGCTGGTATGCAACACTGAATGGGGAATTGAATGATGATTCTCTGTATTATATTGGTGTTGTAAATACAACTGTAACAACAGATACGATGTTTCAGTATAATGCTTATACAGGTGTTGCAATGCCGTCCCATTATTTCAGGCGTGTACTGGTAACATTTGAAATTAATGCAGCAGTTGTGTGCAGGATATTTGGGGTACATCCAATCATTATCATGAGGATATTCAGAGGAAATCTGAATGTCATATTGACAGCACTCACGATTGCATTGATAGGAACAACTGTTTTCTGTGATGAAAAAACGGTAGAAAAGTCGGCAATACTTGTCTGTGTTTCAATGGCTCTTTACTTTATAGCAGATAGTACAATGTATAGTAATGCTGCATTTTTTTTGAACAGAACATATGAAGGAAAAGCTTATGCAGGAAATGCGCTCATTTATTTCATGGTTTATCTGTGCATCTGCCTGATGCAGACGAAGAGAAAGTCATATTTACTGTTGATAGGATTATTAATATGGGGATGTTCTGCAATATCATCCACAGCAGCTATGGTCAGTATAGCAGGTGCAGGTACGATGCTTTTAGCTTATCTGATATCCAGAACTTTTAATACGAAAGCCAGAAAGATGTGAACAGGAAAATGATAGGAAAATGATAGGAAAATTAATAAAAAAATACAAAGAAATTATCATGTATCTGATATTTGGTGTGCTTACAACTTTGGTGAACTGGTTTTGTTATGCATTTCTGACGAAGAGTGGAATGGAAATGAATATAAGTAACTGTATCGCTTGGCTTGTTGCAGTATTATTTGCTTTTATTACAAATAAAGTGTTTGTATTTGAAAGTAAAAATATGGAAATGAGATTTGTATGCCGGGAACTTATAAAGTTTGTAGGTGCAAGACTTGCAACGGGAGCCATAGAGATTCTCGGACTGCCATTGCTCTATTATATCGGTATGAAACAGAGTTTGTTTGGGGTGGAGGGATTTATGGCAAAAATAGTTGTCAGTGTTGTAGTTGTTTTATTGAATTATGTATTCAGTAAACTCTTTATTTTCAGAATAAAAAAGGAAAATTAAGTTTATATGGATGGTGTAAATAGAGTATGGAAAGTTGTACAACAGTATAATGGTCAGTCAATCATCCCTATTATTATTTTGATAGGTATTCTTTTTTTGGTAGTTAGAGAGAAAAAAAACACAAACTATCTGATCGTATATCTTGGCGTACTTCTTCTTACTTTTAATGAAGTAACCTATTATCTTATCCGGAAATTGGGAGAAGGTATGACCTATTACCGCTTTCTATGGATGATTCCTATGGTAATTATAAGTGCGTATGTCATAATGAAGCTGTTCGAAATGATAAACAGCCGGAAAAGAAAGGTTTTTGCGGCAGGCATATGTGTTTTATGTTTTGCAATGACATCGGGAATCAGCATGCAACAATTTTTTCAATTTCCGGAGAATATCTATCAAATGCCACAGAATACGGTAGACGTATGCGATATTATTGAGAAGGACAGGCAGGAGAAAAGCCCGGTTACGGTGCTTGCAGATAATTCGATTATGTATGGTATACGTGAATATAATGCGAATATCCAGAAAGTTATGGAAGAAGATGACGGATACTTATGGAATATGCTTGAAAGCAATAATTGTGATGTGAGCGGCTTTCTTGGAAAAGTAATTATCAGTCAGGCTGATATCGACTATATTGTCATTCCGAATAAAAATAATGCTTCAGCTGCAATGCTAATGAGTGCGGGAAGTTCTTATATTGGAAGCAGTCAGGATTATGTTGTTTATCGGACGAACTATGATGTAATAGCACAGACTGTGTATGACAAATATTATACTGGGGCTTTTCAGTCGGATATCAGTACTTACTATGACGAGGACGTGGATATACCAGAAGTCACGGAAGATGGCAGAGAGTATGTGTATTATCCGGATAATCATGTAGCGCTTGTGGACAGAGAAACACAGGAATACACACATTATTTCCAACAGGATAAAGAATTTCAGATGGTAGAAGAAAAAGAGTATATTTTGTGTGCGGTTGATGACAGCAATGGTTCTGTGTCACAGGATACTTTGGAAAAAATGCAGAAGATTACAGCATCAGGGAAAGCAATTATTCTTTTTTTGAAAAAACCAATTTATCAGGAGGAGATTCAGGCTGACAATCGAGAAGAGATGCTTGGAGAAAATAGTGAACATACGGATGCGATTACGCAAGCATTTATTAAACTGGTAAAAGACGAAGATAGTCATATTGCAGCAGTTTTTTCAATGGAAATTGGTACGTATAATAAGCATATGCTGAATGATGAAATCTGGCAGTGTATTTGTGGAACAGAAGATAATAACCAGGGAACTGTAATAAGAATTCGATAAAGGATAAGTAAATTTATGAGCAATAGAAAGAAAATGGCAGTGATGAATGTATTCTCTGCAATTATGTATTATGTGGCAAATTCGATTATTGGATTCATTAACCGTAAGGTATTTACCGTATACCTTGGTAGTGAATTACTGGGATTAAACGGACTGGTAGTCAGTGTGATTTCCATGTTAAGTCTATTGGAACTAGGGGTGGCAAGTTCTATAGGATACAGCCTGTATAAGCCATTAGAAGAGAAAAATTATGGCGAAGTGAAAGCGATTATGCAGCTTTTCAGCAGACTGTACCGTTATATTGGAATAGCAGTGGCGGCAATTGGCCTGGTGCTGATTCCGTTTTTACCTTTTTTTGTTAAGACGACCATTAATCAGAATTATGTAATTGCAGTATATCTGATTTTTTTATTAGATGCTGTATTGTCTTATTTTATGGCATATCGCCGGACGATTATCGTGTCTGCACAGAAGGATTATATTAATAAAAATGCAGATACATTTCTTTATATTGTGACAGGAATTCTGCAGATCATCATTATTTGTGTTTGGAAAAATTACATTGCGTCTCTGATTGTAAAACTTGTTTTTACAGTGCTGAACAATCTGTATCTTTATATAAAAGCAGGAAAAATGTTTCCTTACCTGAATGATAAAAATCTGCATGGTAAGATTGAAAAAGAAGTCAAGGACAAGATTGTATACAATGTGAAGGCACTATTTGTAATTAAAATAGCAAGTTATTGTGTTGTTGGTACAGATAATATTCTGTTGTCTGCATTTGCGGATCTTACTGCGGTTGCAATTTATTCTGGATATACATTGATCATTGGAATTATTAACAATCTTTTTAACAGGTCGTTTGGCTATATTACTGCAAATATTGGAAATTATCTCATCGGTCATAATAAGGAAGAAATATATCAGTTTTATAATAAACTGAATTTCCTGAATTATCTGATAACATCTTATACTTCTATTGCATTGTTGGTTCTGCTCAACGAATTCATTGGAAAAGTATGGTTGGGAGAGGATTATGTTTTCCCCATGGCAGCAGTAGCTGTGTTAGTATTTAATAATTATCTTCGCTTTTGTACGCAGGCGGCTGAAGCATTTAGAAGTGCAGCGGGGTTATATAGTCCAAAACCATTCGTAAAATATATTGCACTTTTGGAAGGTGGAGTGAATCTTGTGGTATCCGTAGCATTGGCATACTTTGCAAAGATGGGAATTTATGGAATTTTCCTTGGAACATCGGTGAGTACAATTGTTTCCATAGTGACGGTTGCATGGATTAATTATCGATTTTTATTTGAAAAACCATTGTATCAATATTTTTTTGATTTTTTCAAGTATATTATATTAGCAATTAGTATGGGGGGATTGAGCCTTTTTATATTCAATATAGCATATACGACACACACGGTACTCAATATATGTAGTGGATTGATCATTAGTTTTATTGTTCCGTTTGGCATTAACTTTGTAATATTTGGAAGAAGCGAAGAATGGAAATACTTTACTGCCATGATAAAAACGGCATACAATAAATTATGAGAAAAAGGGGAAATGGGTACAAATGAAAACTATTTGCCTGGCAGGAAAGCATGACATAGCTGTTAATGTTTTACTTTATTGTCTGGAACACTATGAAAAAAAATATATTAAATGCATTTTAAATCGAAATGAAACAGGAATAAATTCATGGCAAAAATCCATGAAATGGTTTGCGGAAAAAAAAGATGTTGAAATAATAGAATTGGAAGATGCTTATAATATAAAAGACATGATATTTTTTTCACTTGAGTTTGATCAAATTATTATTCCGGAAAGATTTCAAACAACAGAATTGTACAATATTCATTTTTCATTGCTTCCAAAATATAAGGGGTGTTATACATCGATTCTTCCTATTTTACACGATGAGGAATATACAGGCGTTACATTGCATAAGATCCGGTTCGGAATTGATACAGGCGAAATAATTGCACAGGAAGTTGTTGAAATCGGAGCAAATGATACCTCACTGGATTTATATAAAATATTGATAGAGAGTGGTACAAAAGTTGTAAGAGATAACTTGTTGAAGTTAATTAATAACACATTTACAACTACTCCACAGGAAAAAATAAAATCAACATATTATAGCCGCAATTATATAGATTATTCGACATTAGAACTTGAAGTACAACAGACGGGTAATCAGGTGAAAAATCAGATCAGAGCATTTAATTTTAGACCTTATCAGCTTTTGAAATGGAAAAATGTCGAGTATATTGATGCAGTTATATTAGATAAATTATCAGAGGAAAAAGCTGGAACGGTATTGGAAGACAATGAAGTGTTTACTAAAATAGCAACGATTGATTATGACACGATCCTTTACAAAGATAATTTTGAAAGTCTGATGGAAGCAATAAGAAAACATGATAATGTTTTGGCAAAAAAATTGTGCAGTTCAAAACAACTGATAAAAGCGCAGGATACTCATGGCTGGTCGGCACTTACAGTTGCCGTGTACAATAATAACATGGAAATGGCAAGATATTTAATAGATGAGGGCGCAAATGAGAGGGTATTAAACAATAATGGAACGAATCTATTGATGTATGCTAAAGACTGCTATCTTAATTCGGGGGACACCACAATGTTTGAATACATGCTTGATTTGGACCTCACACCGGATATGGAAGATTATGCGGGAAAGAATTTGTATGATTATTGTATGAGCAATCATATCAATTATATTGGAAAATTTAGTATGAAACCGGATGAATTTTACCGTAAAATTGACTAATAATAGGACGTATAGTATAATTCTATTTATGTCGTATAGGGAACGGAGATGTTGAAAATGAATATACCATTTGTATCATTTGAAAAAATGCATAATGAAATAAAAGATGAAGTACTTGCTAAAATGCAGGAGATATATGAGAAAAACTGGTTCATTCAGGGACCGGAGGTGACTGCATTTGAAGAAGAATTTGCCACATATTGCGGAACAAAGTACTGTGTCGGATGTGGAAATGGTCTGGATGCATTGTTTCTTGCATTGAAGGCATATGGAATCAAAGAAGGCGACGAGGTAATTGTACCTTCCAATACATATATCGCAACGGCTTTGGCAGTATCGTATACTGGGGCAACACCGGTTTTTGTAGAACCGGAAGAAAAGTATTTTAATATTAATCCGAAAGGGATTGTGAATAAAATTACGGATAGAACCAAAGCGATTATGGCAGTACATTTGTATGGGCAGCCGGCAAAGATGGATGAAATCAACGCGATTGCTAAAAAGTATGGACTTGTTGTTATAGAAGATGCTGCTCAGGCACATGGAGCAGAATATAAGGGGAGAAAAACCGGAAGCCTGGGATATGGAGCAGGGTTCAGTTTCTATCCGGGTAAGAATCTTGGCGCTTTGGGGGATGCCGGTGCATTTGTTACAAATGATAAAAAACTTGCAGATAAGATCCGGGCACTGGGAAACTATGGATCAGATTATAAATATCATCATATTTATCAGGGCAACAACTCCAGACTTGATGAACTTCAGGCAGGGGTTTTACGAATTAAGTTACGGCATCTGGATGATTGGAATGCAAATCGAATAGCTACAGCGGAAAAATATTATGAGGGTATTCAGAATCCGGAGATTATTTTGCCGGGGAAGATGGATGATGTAAAGCATGTTTATCATATCTTTGGTATCAGGTGTGAAAGAAGAGAAGAATTGGAAAAATATCTCCATGAAAAGGGAATTGGAACGAATAAACATTATCCAATTCCAATGCATCTTCAGGAAGCTTATAAAGACTTGAACATGTCAAGGGGAACGTTACCAATAGCAGAAGATATCTCTGCAACGGAATTAAGCATTCCAATGTATTATGGAATGACGGATGAAGAAGTAAATTATATCATAGATGCATTGAACGCATTTAAGTAGATAATTGGAGAGTATATAGATGCAGATAGTTAAATATGTATTTCAACAGCATGGCGACGAGCGGGGACAATTAGTAGCATTAGAAGAATATAAGGATATCCCATTTGAAATCAAGAGGGTATATTATATGTATGATACTGGAGAGGGTGTGAGCAGAGGGCATCATGCACATAGATCACTGGAGCAGATACTGATCTGTATTCATGGGTCATGCAAGATATTATTAGATAATGGAGAGGAAAAAAAGATTGTTCCACTGGAAAAACCATATGAGGGACTTTACATTAAAAATAATATCTGGAGAGAGATGTATGATTTCTCTTCCGATGCAGTGCTGATGGTACTTGCATCGGATTATTACAAAGAAGAAGATTATATTAGGAATTATGAAGAGTTTCTTAAGTCTATTGAAAAGAAATAAAAAAAGGTTATGATACATAATGGCAGTGATAAGAATATCTCTGTCGTTATGTATTATATTTTTATATGAGGTAGACTTATGATGGAAAATAAACTGGTAAGTATAGTGATCGCAACTTTTAATGCTGAAAAATATATTTTAGATTTATTAGACAGTGTAAAAAAACAGACTTATGAAAATCTTGAACTGATTATTGCAGATGATTGTTCTGCGGATAATACACAGAACATAATATCTGATTGGGTGACAGAAAATCGGGGTCGTTTTTTCCGGGTGGAACTTTTATTTGCAAAGGAAAATCAAGGCACATGCAAAAATTACAATCAGGCAATGAAAAGAAGCAATGGAGAGTATATTAAGCTGGTTGATGGTGATGATATTTTGCTTCCAGAATGCATTGAAATGCTTGTAAATGAATGTGATAAGAAGAAACTGGACTTATTGATCGGTGATATAATGTGGGTTCAGGATGATGGAATGACCTATGCAGAGCATCATGAAAATATAGAAAAAAAACAAGCGTTTTACAAGATGGATGCTGAACACCAGCACAGAGAACTTCTTCTGAATAATGATATTATTATTACTGTAGGTGAAATATTCAGAAAAAGTTTCATGGAGAGATTCCATTGGTTTGATGAACAGTATGATTTATTGGAGGACTACCCGTTTTGGCTGAGAATAACAGAAGAGAGTGTTAAGATTCCGTTTTTGGACAAGAAAGTGGCAAAGTACCGTATTAGCGAGACATCTGTGCGTAATCCGGAAAAAAATACATCCATATATAATGTGCGAATCTCAAAAGCTTCAAAAAGAAATTTTTACAATTTGCGATTAAAGGGTTTGTTAAAGGAACGTCAGATTTCTGTAATTTGTAGAAATATACGAAGATATTTGATAAGAGATATTGTTATTTTCTTGGGAAATTCAAATAGTAATAAAATATGCCGTGGATTGACAATATTAGAATAATAGGAGACATGCATGGGGGGAGAAAATACAATATTAGTATCTGTATTAGTGATGTCTTACAATGCAGAAGCTTATATTATAGATTTATTAGAAAGTATACTGCACCAGCAGTACGCTGAATTAGAACTGATCATAGCAGATGATAATTCAAGAGATCGTACTATAGAGAAAATTAAGCATTGGTTGTTAATGAATGGTGGGCGGTTTGAACGAACACGGTTATTAACCTCTGATCGTAATAACGGTACAGTACGTAATATTAATAATGGACTGAAATATTGTAAAGGGAAGTTTATAAAAATTATTGCGGCGGATGATATATTAATGTCAAATTGTATTTCGGACAGCGTCAAGGTGTGTCTGAATCATAACTGGGAGATGGTAATCGGAAAGGCAGAATGGGTTCAGGATGATGGAAAAAGTCCTGCACTGCACAATGAGAATAAACGTGCAGAAGATGCATTTTATAAAATGAGTGCAAGGCAGCAATATGCCGAATTATTGAAACACAATGATCTGATATGCACACCAGCCGCATTTTATAAAATGAGTTTTCTAAAAAAATATCAAGGATTTGATGAAGCATATACATTGATTGAGGATTATCCCTTTTGGTTGAAGATAACGGCAAAGGGAGATCATATTAATCATTTTGATCATGTAGTGGTGAAATATCGGCAAAGTACAACTTCAGCAACAAATCCGGAGAAAGCAGTTCAGATTTATAATGCCCGCATAACAAAAGATTCCAAGAAAATTTTTTATAGACAAAGAATGCGGGGACTTCTGAAAAATGGGCAGATTAAAATTGTAGTAAGAAATATGCGAAGATATTTCATACGCGATCTTGTGATTATGTTAGGAAATTCCAGTAAAAATAAATTATGTTATGCATTAACGCGTTTCGAGTAACCAGAAAAGAATTAGAGGAAGAAGAATGGAAGAAATAACACTTGTAACAGACTTTTTTGACATAGGAAGAGGGCAGGATAAGAATAAGGATTTACGAAGAACAGCACAGCGGTATTTTGATGAATTTAAAAGATGGGCAAGAATCCAAAATACGTTGGTAGTGTATACGGATTCTGACAGCGCGGAAATCATCAAAGGAATAAGGGCAGAATATGGATTGGGAGAGAAAACGATTATTATACAGATTGATAATTTGTTTGAACTTGTACCAGGTCTTTTGCCAAAGCTGGAAAAAATATCTCACAATAAAGATTTCCTGAACTTCAGATATCTTCCGGAAGCATCTTCCAATAATCCCAAATATGACTATCTGTGGATGATGAAGTATTATTTCATGAATGATGCCTATGAAAGAGGATTATTATCTGAAAATGTTGTATGGATGGACTTTGGATTCGACCATGGTGGAATTACTTACAGTGATGCGGAGGACTATAATTTCCTGTGGAAATATGATTTTAAGAATAAGATACACATTTCCTGTCTGCATGATCCTGATTCAGTAATAGGTCTGCAGAGTCTGCAGTTTCAGGATGACTGTGTGATGGGATGTATGTATGGGTTATCAAGAGAACTGGTGCCGACATTCTGGCATTTGGTAGAAGACGCGATGAATGCACTTCTTATGTTGGATTGTATGGATGATGACCAGCAGCTTGTTCTTATGGCATATAAGGCAAGACCGGAAATATTTGAGGTTCATGTTACAGATTGGCAGATGATCATGAAAGAGATGGGGGCAACACACATGAAAGTCAGAGAAAAGCTCCCAATGCAGGCACAGGCAGAGAATCCATATAAAAAAATGTTGAGAATCGCAGTTCGCAAGATTGTACCGAATAAGAATGATCCGAAACATGCTTTTGCGAAGCGATGTTATAATGCGGCAATCAGAGTGTATGGAAAATAACGGAAAGTGAATGAATAAGATGAAATTATCTTTGGTGGTACCATGCTATAATGAAGAGGATAATATCCGGGATTTCTATCATGCAGCAAAGCATGTTTTTGATGCAGAAGAATATGAATATGAAATGATTTTCATCAACGATGGAAGTAAGGATAAGACACAGGAAGCGTTAGAGAGCGTATTTAATCTTCACGAAGCATGTGTTGTCGTGGAAACTTTCTCCAGAAATTTTGGAAAAGAAGCCGCAATTTATGCCGGATTTCAAAAAGCAACAGGAGATTTTATAACGGTGATTGATGCGGATCTGCAACAAAGACCGGAAACAGTTGCCAGAATGGTGAAGATTCTTCAGGATAATGAAGAATTTGACTGTGTTGCAGCATATCAGGAGAAGCGTCAGGAAGGAAAGCTTGTCAGTAAGTTGAAAGATATGTTTTACAAAATCATTAACAGGACAAGCGAAATAGAATTCTTTCCCGGCGCATCCGATTTCAGGACATTTCGAAGACCGGTTGTAGATGCTGTTTTGAGTTTGCCGGAGTATCACAGGTTTTCTAAGGGGATTTTTTCCTGGGTTGGATTCAATACCTGCTATATTCCATATACTGCGGAAAAGCGTAATGCTGGAGAAACCAAATGGTCCATCAATAAATTATTCAGATATGCAGTCGAAGGTTTTATCTCATATACGACATTTCCATTGAAAATCGCGACAGGACTGGGATTATTTACTTCTTTATGTGCAATCATCTATTTATTTGTTGTTGTGATACAAAAATTATGCATCGGGAATCCGGTTCCGGGATACCCGACAATTGTTGTTCTGATATTATTGCTTGGAGGAATACAACTTACGATCCTTGGAATTATCGGAGAATATCTTGCAAGAATGTATATACAGGAGAAGCACAGACCAATCTATATCGAGAAGAAATTGTTGGATTATAAAAAGAACCAGAGTGAAGCAGAAGAAAAAGACAGGTAAGAAAAAGACAGGTAAGAAAAAGACAGGTAAGAAAAAGGAGTATACTTTGGGCAAGAGAGTATTGATTATCGGTGGAGCTGGATTTATTGGAACAAATTTATCGAAACATTTGATAAAGAGTAATATGGAAGTTTTCTGTTTTGATATGTCAGTACCTGCGAAAAAGGTAGAAGGTGTTCGCTATATATGTGGAGATTTTTTTGATGACTATTCCCTGATGGAGGCATTGGAGGGGATTGATTATGTCGTACATGCACTTAGTACAGTGAATCCGGGAAATTCTAATGAAAAGTATCTGCAGGGATATGAGAGAGATTTCATCCAGACTACAAAGCTTTGTAAAATGATCATTGATAAGAAAATTCGTATGATATTTTTATCTTCAGGTGGAACTGTTTATGGAAATCAGGAAATACAGCCAATCAGCGAGGATGCACTTCCACGGCCGATTAACCATTATGGCAATGTGAAACTATGTATTGAAAATACGATCCGTACTTTTAATTATCAGGCACATACTAAGATTTTGATTGCCCGGATATCAAATCCATATGGACCAGGACAGGATTTCAATAAAGGAGTAGGATTTATAGATGCAGCGTTGAAGAAAACCATTAAAGGAGAGAAAATTGAAATCTGGGGTGACGGAAATAATATAAGAGATTATATATATATTGATGATGTGTGCAGGATGTTGATCTCATTATTCGACTATCAGGGAGATTATGATACATTCAATATCAGTTCTAATACAGGAACTTCTCAGAGAGATGTAATCCGAATGTTGAAAGAGATGCGTCTTGCACCGGAAGCAGTATATCTTCCGGCAAGAAGTGTGGATGCAAAAAAGATTATTCTAAGTAATGAACGGATTATGAGTGTGCATAAGAATGAATTAATATCAATAAGAGATGGTATCGGAGAGTATTATGGCTGGTTACAGAAGGAAATACACTAACAAAATACACCGGAACAATCGCAGATGACGAACTGATTGTTTCGGTGTATTTTGTTTTGCATTGGTTATTCGGTTGAAGAAGTATCCGGATAAGTCACATAAATTTTATCCAATCCATAGTACTTTGCTACATAGACATTCGGAAATGTCTCATTAGAATCTTCTGAATTCAGATCAAGCAATCCATATTTACAGCTGTATTTTGTAGTAGAGGTGATGATCGGAACACCAAGCACCTTATTATCAGAAGCAATCGAAGCCTCAATGTACTGATCTCTGGAAGTCTGTTTCTTATGTACGCGGTAGATATCATAGGAACCGTCCCAGTAAGTCATAATGCTGCTGATCAGAAAATAAGTACATATACACAGTGACACACATTCCAGACGGCTATTGCTTCGAAGGGATTGAAGCAATTGGACAATACCGATCAGAAGGAAAATGACACTGTTTGCAATACTTCTTTCCGGCAAATAGCTTGCAATAATAAGCATCGCAGCAGCTATAAAGCTGATGAACAGAAAGCACAATGCAATAATGATTTCATTCTTGTCTATCTTATAATATACAGCTATACATAATAAAACAAAAAATAAAATCAGGGGAAGCCTGCACATATTATAGTAAGTAGTGAAAAGATCAATCGCATTCTTTACAAGAACCGACAGGGAAAGATTGTCGGAAAACTTGGCACTTCCGGACGGACTAAGCAGTAAGACCAGGTAACCGATAGCACCACTGATGATCGGAAGAACGTATATCATATTTTTTTGGATACTCTTATGTTGATACATAACAATACATAAAAGCAGGAATCCGGTAAAGATTACGGAGAAAGATACATTCTCGGAATAATTACCGAATAGTAAACTGAACAGGCAGAATACAATGAGTTTCCATTTTTTATTCAATAGAGAGCTGTCTCGCAGTAAAGAGATATAGACATTTAAGAATAGCAGGGCAAAGAGATAACTCCACATATAATTAATGCAGCCGGTCAGCCAGAGAAAAACCTGACCATAAGCAGGCATATATAACCATAACAATGTCGGAATGGCGAGAAACATCAATGCACTGAATGCTTTCTTGTTTGCAGTAATCTGTAAGACAAACAAAATGAAGCAAACAAAAATAACAGCGTTCAGCAGATCAAAAAATACTTTTGGAAACATAAGGAAAAACATTACAAAAAAGTGCGATACAACACGTCCGTTTCCATATTGTGTATAGTGCATGGCAAGGGATGAAAAAATATCGAAAATACAAGTAATGCGATCCCCATTGCTGAAATTGTACATATAAGTATAGTCATCAGCTGCAAAAGGTGTCCAGTAGTTGAACAGAAATGCTGCTAAAAATAAAAGCAAAGGAAAGATGATTTGTTTTTTTGTTAATGATTTAAAAGTTTTTTTCATAGTAATGTACCTGTTTATTAATTATAATTTAAGATTTATTGGAAAATGTTGAAGTCCAGTGATGTATATTGTAACATATAGGGTAATATCCTGCAAATGAGATATTGTTATAAAACTATATTTGCGTTAGACTTAACAGGGGTATCTGACGGTAAAAAAAGATTATAAAAGGAGTTGTTATGTATCGAAAGAGGAATAAAGGATGGCTGAAACATCTGGATTTTGCAATACTTGATCTGCTATGTATGCAGATATGTCTGGCACTGGCATATTTTGGAAGGCATAAGCAGCTTGCAAATTTATATAGAGATTCAATTTATCAGAATGTTGTATTATTGCTAGTAGTGTTTGAGTTTGGCTATCTTTTCTTTATTGATGGATATCGTGATATATTAAAGCGAGGTTATTATATAGAGTTAGTATCCGTAGTGAAAGAAGTATGTCTGCTGGAATTGCTGCTGACATTTTATTTATTTGCAGTAAAGTCTGGAGATGATTTTTCACGTACGGTTTTATTTTTAATGGGAATTTATCAGTTAATAGCTGGTTATATTGTTAGAATTTTATGGAAGAAGCATATGATAAGGCATCAGTCAGAAAACGGAAAAAGTGCGCTTCTTCTTATTACAACGCAGGAATTATTAGAACAGGCAACAGAGAATATCAGGAAGAATAATTATATGACGTATTTTGTTACAGGGATTGTTCTTCTTGATCGTCATAACAAAATAGTGAATGATACCTATGAGAGTGTCAAAATTATTCCAGAGGGCGATATGATTGAATGGACTTGCAAAAACTGGGTGGATGAAGTACTTATCATTCTGCCGCAAGACAGAATATTGCCACAGGAATATATGGAAGCATTCAATGAAATGGGGATTGTGACACACTATTCTATAATGCAGAAAGTTGGCAATATAGAGAAAAAACAGATTGCAGAACAAATTTGCGGTTATTATGTGCTTACATCTGGAATCCAGATGGTAAGCAATCGACAATATTTTACGAAAAGACTCACGGATATTGCAGGTGGAGTGGTAGGCTCTGTCATTACCATTTTACTTGCTATTGTTCTTGGACCGCTGATTTACATAAAATCACCGGGGCCAATCTTCTTTACACAGGAACGTGTTGGACAGAACGGAAAAAAATTCAAGATGTATAAGTTCCGCACAATGTATCTGGATGCAGAGGAACGCAAGAAAGCACTTATGGAGCAGAATCGTGTTGCGGATGGCATGATGTTCAAGATGGAAGATGATCCGAGAATTATTGGAAGTCACTATGATGCACAGGGAAATTATGTTCCGGGGATAGGAAATATGATTCGTAAATTCAGTCTGGATGAGTTCCCACAGTTTTTTAATGTACTAAAGGGAGATATGTCATTGGTTGGAACCAGACCACCAACAGTAGATGAATACGAAAAGTACAAGCTGCATCACAAGGCTAGATTGTCTGCAAAACCTGGAATTACAGGATTGTGGCAGGTGTCTGGAAGAAGTGAGATTACAGATTTTGAAGAAGTGGTAAAGCTGGATACAGAATATATTACGGACTGGAGTATTGGACGTGATCTTAGAATATTATTGAAAACAGTGCAGATTGTATTTATGGGAAAAGGAAGTATGTGAGATTGAAGCTAAAATATTTTACAGTTCTATATAAATGCTATATTATAAGTTGAAAATTTTGATCGCTTATTGCTATAGTATGTGTTCAATATACAGTTGAATACCATTGATTGGAAGTTGCCTACAATATATTAATTTTAGATATTATTAAAACAAAAATGAAAGAGCATAAAGAAAATACGGAGAAATTAATATGATTATTACACAAACCCCTTTTAGAATGTCCTTTTTTGGTGGGGGGACGGATATGGAGAATTTTTTTACTAAGCACGGAGGAGCAGTGCTCTCTACTACATTTGATAAGTATTGCTATGTTAATGTAAGACATTTGCCGAGATTTTTTGAATATAGTACAGAATTGTCTTATTCCAGAACTGAAAGGGTAACAAAAATTGAGGATATTGAACATCCGGCTGTTAGAAATGCAATGAAAATGTTAGATATGCATGAGATTCGTTTGACATATGAGGCAGATCTTCCAGCTAGAAGCGGACTGGGGACAAGCAGCAGCTTTGCAGTAGGAATGTTAAATGCCTTTTATGCTTTAAAAGGTAAGTATGCAGATAAGAAGAAGTTGGCGGATGAGGCAATATATTTGGAAAGAAAACTTTGCCAAGAAAATGGAGGATGGCAAGACCAAATTGCTGCATCTTTTGGTGGATTTAATAGAATCAATTTTAATCAGGATGGTACTTACGATGTGCTGCCAGTTATTATTTCGCCGGAAAGAAAAAAAATGTTAAATAGTAATTTGATGATGTTTTTTACGGGGTTTACCAGATTTTCTTCCGATGTACAGAAAGTAAATGCTAGTTCTAAAGAAAATTGTGAAATAAAAGAAAAAAGACTATTGGATATGTTGTCTTTGGTAGATAAAGCTGAGAATATTCTTACAGATAAGAATACAGATTTAGATGAATTTGGTAGATTATTAGATAATACGTGGAAATTGAAGAGGCAGACAGGAACGGCTGTGTCGACAAATTGTATTGATGATTTCTATGAGAAAGGTATTCAAGCAGGCGCGCTCGGAGGAAAGCTACTTGGTGCAGGGGGAGGAGGATTTTTATTATTTTATGTACAGCCGCAATATCATCAAGCTGTTAAAGAAGCAATGAAAGATTTGATGTATATTCCTTTTTCGTTTGAGGATGGTGGAACTAGAGTGATTCACTATACACCTGAGATATATGAGCCGTTGGAGGATGATTTAGTATGAAAGTAGTCATTATGGCAGGGGGGAGAGGCACAAGAATTTCTAGACTTTTTCCTGATATTCCCAAACCTATGATACCTGTGTGTGGAATACCGATATTAGAAAGGGAAATTAAACTGTTAGAAGAACAAGGATTTAAAGACATTATTCTTACAGTTGGTTATAAAGCAGATTATATTTTAAAATATTTTGAAGATGGCAGAAAGCAAGGGGTACATATTCAATATTTTGTGGAAAACGAACCGTTAGGAAATGCAGGAGCGTTATTTAAATTAAAAGATGAACTGACGGAAGATTTTTTACTATTAAATGCAGATGCTATGTTTGATGTTGACTTTAATAGATTTGTAGAATTTCATAAAAAGCACAATGGGCTTGTGACATTATTTACACATCCTAATAGTCATCCTTATGATAGTGGATTAGTTATTTCGAATAAAAATAGTCAAGTTGAGCAGTGGTTAACTAAAGAAGATGTAAGACCAAAGTACTATGAAAATAGAGTTAATGCTGGGTTACATGTTATTAATCCTAAAATACTAAATAGGATAGTTAACACCACTAAAGTGGATTTGGATAGACAAGTGTTAAAACCACTATGTGGTACAGGAAAGATATATAGTTATGACAGTCCAGAATATGTAAAAGATATGGGAACACCTGATAGATATATGGCTATATGTAAAGATTTTGAAAATGGTATTGTGAAGGGAAGAAATTTAAAAAATAAACAAAAAGCTATTTTTTTAGATAGAGATGGCACAATAAATAAATATGTTGGTTTTTTAAGAACAGCAGAAGAATTTGAATTATTAGATGGTGTATCAGAAGCAATAAAAAAGATTAATCAATCGGGGTATCTTGCAATTGTAGTAACTAATCAGCCGATAATTGCTAGAGGTGAAGTGACTTGCGAAGGATTGCAAAAAATTCATAATAAAATGGAAACACTTTTAGGGGAGAAGGGAGCATATTTAGATGCAATCTATTATTGCCCACATCATCCAGATAGTGGATTTGAAGGTGAAGTAAAAGAATTAAAAAAGCAATGTGAGTGCAGAAAACCAAAACCTGGTTTATTGTTGCAGGCAGCAGTAGATTTGAATATTGATTTAGAAAAATCCTGGATGATTGGTGACGGGAAAAATGATATTCTTGCTGGGAAAAATGCAGGATGTAAAACAGCACTTATTGGAAACGAGGATTATGGGCAGGATATAACTGTTGATTCATTATTTACATTTGTTAATAAAAATGAGGAAAATTTGTATGAAGAATTTAGAACAAAGAATATATGTGCATTTGAAATTATTAATAAACAGGTATCCGATTCTTGAACCATGTAAAGGAGATATTTTGAATGCTTATTATATGTTGGAAGAAGCCTATTTTCAAGGACACAAGTTACTAATAGCTGGTAATGGTGGGTCAGCGGCAGATGCAGAACATATTGTAGGGGAGTTAATGAAGGGATTTAAGTTACCAAGAAAATTAGATTATGACTTTAGCAAACGCTTACTGGAGGAAGATGAAAAATTAGGATGTGTGTTAGCAGAAAATTTACAAGGAGCTTTAACGGCTATTGCCTTGGATGGACATCAGGCCTTATCGACAGCCTATATGAATGATTGTGAGCCATTATTATGTTTTGCTCAACAGCTAAATGGGTATGGACTGCCGGGGGATATATTTTTGGCTATTTCGACAAGCGGAAATAGTAAGAATATACTTTACGCAGCAGTTACAGCTCATGCAAAAGGATTAAAGGTAATAGGACTTACTGGGGGAAAAAATAGTAGATTATCTGAAATAGCAGATGTTTGTATACAGGTACCGCCGATGGAAACGTATATGGTTCAAGAACTACATCTACCGGTATATCATTGTTTGTGTTTGATGTTAGAAGAAAGATTCTTTGGAAGTGAAGGTTAATAAAATGGAAAAACAATCTCTTTTAAATACATACGTTAATAGCGTGAATATGGAAGAAACGATTGATGCTATTGAAAAAATGATTAGTGATAGAAAAAAAAGTTATATTGTTCCGATAAATGTAGATGTTGTAATGCAAATTGAAAATGACCCTAAATTAAAAGAAATAGTGGATAAAGCAGATTTGGTACTAGTGGATGGTCAACCTTTGGTATGGATTGCTAGATGGCATAAAAAACCTGTAAAAGCTAAAATTTCGGGTTCTGATTTAATACCTGAATTATGTAAAGTTGCCGCTAAAAGAGGATATTCTATATTTATTATAGGCGGAGCAGATGGCGTTGCTGAAATTGCTAAAACAAATTTGGAAAAGCAGTTTATAGGAATTCAAATCGTTGGAACTTATGCACCACCATTTGGATTTGAAAAAGATGACAATGAACTTGAAAAAATTAATTTAATGATAAATCAGAAAAAGCCAGACATTTTGATTGCATGTTTGGGCTGCCCAAAGCAGGAAAAATGGATATATGATAATTATCAAAAATATAATGCAAATGTATCCATATGCGCAGGTGCAACAGTTGATTTCTTGGCGGGAAACGTCAAAAGAGCACCAAAATGGATGAGTAATCAT